>ERZ795057.699-NODE-699-length-33348-cov-6.289250_pt1 | contig 33348 bp, 29 predicted proteins | sample MGYA00375141_ERZ795057 | MGnify/ENA primary metagenome ERZ795057 (study PRJEB30186, sample SAMN05720163) | activated sludge metagenome | isolation source: Anaerobic digester | place: Hong Kong | collected 2015-01-26 ...
CCAAAGGCGGTAACCGCCGCAAGGGACCGGGAAAGCCCGGAGGAGTAGCCGCTATGGCCTCCCACGATAACCGCCCCGGCTTCCCGAGCGGCCTCCACCGCCTCTTCCACGATATTCCGGAGTTCTTCCGTATCCTCTGCGGAAGGCACCAAAACCAGAAGTTGGAGCCACCGGGGAGGAACTCCGCTGGCGGCGAGATCGTTACAGGCCACATGCACCGCCAGACGGCCCAGACCTTGGGCGGCCCCCACGATGGGATCCACGTGGGATGCCACAAGACCGGCCCCCGTATTCACCAGGGCGATATCCTCTCCGAAAAAGCTTCCCATGATGACCGAAGAATCCTGCTTCTGCCGTGCAAGAGGAGCGTACACCGCATGTTCCATTATTTCCTGGGAAAATTTGGACATCAGGATCGCTCCTCCTTGGAAGCCTTGCGAAGATTCCGGGCGTAAAAACGCTCTCCTCTCCAGAGAGTGGTAATAATCTCCTCTTCCTGCAGCAAGGTACTCAAAAGTTCTTTTCCGTCTCCCGAGGATTTTTCCTGATCCTCCAGAAAACCAGCCACTGCGATTTCCTTCATGGGATGCACCGAAAGAATGGAAAGCAAGGCCTCCCGAAGATCTCCGGTGCGGGTAAAATCATTTCCCTCGTAAGCGTTGAGAATACGCACGTCAAGATGATGGGCCAGGAAAATGGAGGTAGCCGCAGCGAGACCTTTTTCATCCACACAGGTTACGTCGGAACATGCGGGAGGACGAGTGGGGGAGGAGAGCCTGCATACGGCGGGTTCCAAAGGTTCCAAAAAGGAGGCCATTTCCTCCAAATGATCTTCCTGGTCGTTTATTCCCGCCACGAGCATGGTTTCCGTTTCCAAATGCCCCCGATAGCTTTCGGCAAAGGCTGTCACTCCCTGGAGAATCTTTTCCAGGGAAAGATCGCGGTGAGGCCGATCCAGGGCACGCCAGACATCCCGGCGTACCGCATCCACCTTCAGGGATACCCAGTCGAAAATAGCCAGATCCTCGCGGACCGAAGGCAAGGAGACGAGGGAAGCGTTGGAAATGATCGCCAAAGGAATGCCGAAGGATTTCAGGAGTTCCGCAGTTTCCCCCAGCCGGGCATCGAGGGTAGGCTCTCCATCGGGCACGAAGGCCATGTAATCCACATGAGCCTTTGCAACGGAAAGTTCCTCCAGCTTCCGGGCCACCTCTTCCCGAATGGCGGAAGGTTCGAAAAATCGATTCCGCTCGATACTCATGGTGATGGCATTTCCCAATTGGCAGTAACGACAAGCGTAGCTGCAGATTTTAGGGGGAATATGATTGATGCCCAAGCTCCGCCCTAAACGGCGGGAGGGCACGGGACCGAAAACATGCATGATAGGACCTCCTTGAAGAAGCTTTCTTCAAGGATACGTCTCCGCCCCTGGATTGGAACAGGGGCACAAAGAGAGATTTCATGAAGCAATCTGGCACCAAAGATCGGAAAAGATATAATGTCCGAGAAAAGCGATTACCGTCGAGGAAATCCGGTAATAAGGGAAAATCTTGTAAAAAAACCTTCTCTTACTCTCCCGCCAGGAGAGCCGCTCCGTAAGCCCCTACTCTCTGGGGATATTCCGGCACTACCACTTCTTCTTGAAGATGAGCTTCCAGAAGATGTTTCATGCAGCGGTTACGTGCTACTCCTCCCGCGAAGAAGAGTTCCCCCGAAAAACCGATCCGCCGAAGCATGCTCAATGCCCGGAGAACCACCGAGGTATGAAGAGCCCGGGCAATATCTCCGGGATTTTCGCCCCGAGAGATGAGGGATACCACTTCGGACTCCGCAAAGACAGTACACATACTGTTGATCTTCAGAATATCTTTTCCCTCCAGGGCTCGCTCTCCGAATTCTCGAATATCAAAGCCCAGGGTAGCGGCCATAATCTCCAGAAATTTTCCCGTTCCCGCGGCACAACGATCGTTCATCTCGAATTTTTTCACTTTTCCGTTTTCCCGGAGGGAGATAACCTTGCAGTCCTGCCCTCCGATATCGAGCACCGTAGTGGCAAAGGGAGAAAGTTCCCGGGCCCCTCGGGCATAAGCCTTGATCTCCGTAACCGCAGGGCAGGAAAAAGCCTGGGCAGCGAGACTCCGCCCATATCCCGTAGCCATAAGGCGATCCCAGGAAAGTCCTCGGAGAAGAGATTCCGCCTGTTCCAAAGGGGCATATCCCGTTTCGCCCTGACGAAACGCCACGACATTCCCCTCTTCCAGCACCACCACTTCCATAGAACGGGATCCTATATCAATACCGGCACAACGCATGGTATCCCTCATTTCTCCTCCATGATACACAGATCCCCCCGGGAGCGTCGTGAAAACCCTCCCAGGGGGAACGATCCCTACTGAAGTTGCTCGATAAAAGCCTCTATCCGTGTCTTCAGCTGTCCCACATCTTCCATACTGTAATCCGTCTCCACTCGAAGGAAGGGAATTTCCTCCTTCTCGAAAACTTTTTCCAGGGGTATGGCTTCCATGGTGTAGGGCTGACAAAACTGAAGTCCGTAATGGATGATTCCGCCCGCTTTATAGGCTTTGGCCATCTCCCGGATATGATCTTCCCTATCCTGATTGGGAGTGAAAATGGCACAGTCGATCCGGAAGTAACGATCTACCAGAGCCTCCATGAGTTCTTCCATGGAATTCCCGGATTCCTCCGTGAGTTCCCGGACTCCTCGTTCTCCCACACAAGATTCTTCACCTACAATGACGGCTCCCGAAGTTTCAACGATCCAGGGAAGTTTCCAATTGGGCACCGCCATGGGGCACCCCGATACGAGAATACGGGGAGTTTGTTCCGAAACCACTCCCTTTTTCTCCTGAATCCGCTCCTCCAATTCATCACAGAGAGCGTTCAGGGATTCCGTAAAGCGTGCGGGATTGTCGTAGAAGAAGACCTGGTTCGCCAGAAGTGCGTCCAGCCCCGATATGGGAGCGGGGTCCGCCTTGCGAAGAGAAGCGAGGCGGTGCAAGGCTCTACGCTTGGCGTTGACCGTAAGAATTCCCTGTTTGAGGTCCGTCGGAGTTATAGGTTTTCCCGTAAAGGTTTCCAGGCTATCCTTAAAGCGGAGAAATTCGTTTTTCAGAAGCTCCCTCCCTTGAGGGGTTTTCATCTGAGGAAGATCCATAACATAGAGATTATTCACGATTTTTTTGAGGCTTTCATAGGCTTTTTTCTTGCCGTCACACGTATTTTCTCCCACCACCATATCCGCCACTTCCAGGTAGGGACAGGCCTTTCCCAGTTTGAAGCCAAAAGAGGATTTGATGAGAGCGCAGGTGTTTCGGGGGAGCATCTGTTCCACCTCATGGGTGGCGAAATCCGCTCCGGAACAGAGCCCGATAAGGGTAGCCCCCGCAGCGAGTACAAGCTCTTCGGGAACGAAAACACAGTAAGAACCGACGATCTTTCTTCCCTGTTTTTTCTCCTCCAGAAGCTCCTTGATCCGGAGACCGTGAATCTCAGTCATTACGAAGTTGAAATAATCCATTCCTTCGGGACGTTCCTTCTGGGCCATGTAAATATCCCCGTATACCTTTCCCAGAACCCCCAGTAACGCATCGTGAGCATTCAGATCCAAATTCAGATCTTCCCACATTTTTCGATACTCTTGAGACATACTATCCCTCCTCACGGATTTTCCGCACGCACTGCGGACCCGCTCCGTGAGAAAGGAAATCCTAGAAGACTCGGGAGAGGTCCGGAAATACGGCGGTATCTACGCTCCTTGGCCCGACCGGCCAGGATAACCTGATTCAGTGGCAGAACGTCTGCATTTTCCCGTGATACATGATTTTCTCCTTATCTTCTTTCAGCATGAATCTCTTCGGGGAAACCAAAGAGAAAGAAGATCCATAAAAATCTGATCTTCCAAAAAACTGCACAAGAGTATATCCTTTTTTTTCTTTTAAGGCCACCATACTATAACCCGCCTCAAAGAAATATTTTCCGCAGGATTCCGGAATGACATGGAAAAAACCGGTCCATATCCGAGCTTTCTGAATTTCCGCCCCTACTCTTTCGAAGTCTCGAGAAAACGGCGGATGATAGCCCCCCGGTATTCCAGAAACTCGGGAGACCAGGGAGAGCGATCCGGCGGAAGCTCCACCTTGATCTCTCCGTCGATACGGGAGGGAGTTCCTTCGAGAAAGAGGATCCGATCTCCCAGGAAAAGGGCCTCGGTGATGTCGTGAGTTACCATGAGAACGGTACAGTTTCGGCGCTTCCAGAACTCCAGCAGATCTTCCATGATGGAGAATTTATGCCGCAAATCCAGGGATCCGAAAGCCTCGTCCAGAAGCAGAAGCTCCGGCTCCACGCCAAGAGCCCGGGCAAGATTTACCCGCTGCTGCATTCCTCCGCTGAGCTCCCGGGGGTAAGAATGTGCCCATCCCGAAAGGTGTACCCGGGCCAGGAGATCTTCCACCGGACAGGAAGGATTGGCGAAACGAAGGTTTTTTCCCACCGTAGCCCAGGGAATGAGTCGGGGTTCCTGAAAGACGAAACCCACCCGGGAGGGCACCCCTGCGACGCTTCCTTCCGAAGGCTTCCGAAGTCCGCTGAGGATCTTGAGAAAGGTGGTTTTCCCGCATCCCGACTGCCCTAGAAGGACGAGCCGCTCTCCCCGGCGGATGTCCATGTTCCAGCCTTGCAGAACCTGGTGATCTCCGAAACGTATTCCCAAATCGACAATACGGATCAGGAAAGGCATGTCTTTTTCCCTCCGCGAAAGGCCCTGCGGAAATTCCGGAAGATCCTTTCCGAGGCAATTCCCAGGCATACCGCCACAGCGGAAAGAGCATATATTCCCGGCGTATCCACTCCCTGGCGAGCCCAGGCAATGAGTACCCCCAACCCCGCATCGCCGCAGAGATATTCCGTCACCAGCACCACCTTCCAGGCGTTCCCCAGGGCCACATCTATTACCGCTTCGGTAAAGGGAAGAAGAGCTCCTCCATAGATTACCCGCATCCGCCTCCATCGGGGAACCCGGTAAATGCGGGCCATTTCGAGAAGCGTTTCGTCCAGGCTGCGAACCCCCGAGGCGGTGGTGAGAATAGCCATGGGAAGAAGGGAGAGGGTGGAGATGAATACCGGCCCTCTCCATCCGATACCGAGAGAGAAAACCACCACGCCGAGCCAGGAAATGACGGGAACCGCCTGAATAATTGCAAGAAGGGGCCGGCAGAAAGCCAAAACTCCCGGACGCATGCCGAAAAGCACTCCCAGAGGGATTCCGATGGAGAGCACCAAAAGAAGCACCAGCCCCACTTCTCCCACGGATTGAGCCAGGGCAAGCCAAAAGGAAGCCTCCTGGATAAAATCCAGAAGGCGTTTCAGCGTTTCCAGAAACGAGGGGAGCACGAGAGGAATCCCAAGTATCCGAGCCACAATTTCCCAACCCAGAAGGACGCCGATTCCTCCTAAAAGGGCCTTGTTCCTCATGGAGAGAAAAAGCCTTTTTCCGGCACTCCTTCACAGCTTTCGGGGGAGTTGCTGCAGAGGTATTCGAAAAAGGCAAGCACTTCCCGAGAGGCGGAAGCTCCCGAGCGATAGGTGAAGTTGCACTCTTTCATGGCTTCTTCCAGAACGCGCTGAGGCAAAGGAATATCCTGGTGGAGAAGATCCGCGGCTTGAGAAAGGTGCGATTCCGCCCACTTGAGAGAAAGAAGGTACTGACGCTCCATTTCCCGAAAAGAATCCGGATCTGCTTCGAAGCTTTTTCGAGAGACGAAAAGACCCGTCACCGGAAAATGGGCATCTTCTCCCATTTCATCCTGCCAGAGCCTGCGAAGAGGAAAAGCCTTTTCGGTTTTTCCCTTGGAGAGCGCCAGAGTAGCAAAGGGTTCCGGAAGCACCGCATACCGGGCCTTTCCCGCTCCGAGGAGCCCTACCACCTCCTGGGGAGGGGCATAAAGAAGGCGCACATTGACATCCGGAACGATGCCCGCCTTTCGAAGAGAGGTACGAATCAGGACATCCGCCGTGGTTCCCCTGCCAAAGGGGAGATAGAGGGATTTCTCGTCAAGCTCTTTCAGCGAGGCTATGGATTCTCCAGAAGGAAGGAGAAAGGAAAAGAGATCCCATTGCGTTACGCCGAGAAGAATCAAGGGAAACCCCTTTTGATGAATGGCAGCTCCCAGGGTAATGGGCAAAAGAGCACATTGCGCTTTTTCCGATACGAGAAGGGCGATGATTTCCTCGGGGCTGTTCCACACAACGATGCCCGGCCCGTAAAGCATCTGATACCGCAGCGGTATTACCGCAAAGAGTCCGGGCCCCCGGGGCACGTAAAGCTCTCCGGGAGAAGAGGATCTTTCCCGGGCATGAGCTCCCGCAGAAACAAGAAGAACTCCCAAAAACCCCATACAAAGTACCCGCAGAAAACGCTTCATACTTTTTCCACCTCCTCCGGAGGGTTCCTTCCGGCAATTCGCCGGCTCGCATTGACCGCCCCGGAACTGCTACCGGCAGCCCGCGAAAAGCAAGGCTGCCGCCCCCAAGGGATTGCGTTCCAGGGCTTTCAAAGCTACATCGCAAGAATTCTCCGGGGCAAAAACAGAGAATCCCCGCACATTATACGTTCCCATTTTTGCCAAACCGTTTCCGGGCCTCCTGCAAATGCCGGCACTGTTTCCGAAACTGGAATCCCGGGCATGTACACGCTCCATGCAGGAGATCCACCGCATATTCCTCACTGCCTCGGGCAAGATAAATATACTCCCCCACCTTGGTAAAGGATACCGGACTTTTTTCGTTTCCCGAGGCTGTAGCCGCCTCTTTTCCAGATCCTTTTTTTGCGGAAGCTCCTACTTCCAGGAAGCCCTCGGGAAGGGGCAACGCTCCGGAGGGATCCGCAGGGTCGCCTTCGTTTCCACGCTCATCCAGGGCCTTATTGGAAAGAGCATCCGCCTGGGAGTTTTCCTTTCGTGGAACCCAGGCATAGCGGAGCCGCCGCCCCTCTTCGAGCTGCCGGGCACTTTCCCAAAGAAGCTGAAGATGCGGCTGCCGCACCTTCCACTCCCCTTTCATCTGAGAAATTACCAGCTTGCTGTCTCCGTAAATCCGTACTTCCCGAAGATTTCGCCGGGCGATCTCCCGAAGCAGAAGAAGGAGCCCCTCGTATTCCGCTTCGTTGTTCGTACGATTTCCGAGATAGGCACAATCCTCCCAGAGAGTTTTTCCCTGTTCGTCCTGAAGAAGAGCTCCCGCTCCGGCCTCTCCGGGATTTCCCCGGGAGGCTCCGTCAAAAAAACCAGTGATCATGCAATCTCTCCTCACAAAGGCAAAAGGGGTGCTTCGGCACCCCTGAAAAATTCTTCCTTCTCTCCGCGAAAAGACGTTTTTACCCCGCTTTCCTTCGAAAAAAGCTTTTCTCGCAAAAAACGGCATTTTGCCTCTATCCGCAGTCTTCTTGCTTCAGGTTCAGCAGAGCTTCCTTCCCTTGTTTTCGTACATGCGCCTATCCGCCACTACCAGCACCTCGTCGCTGGTCTTTCCATCTTCTCCGAAAAAGGCTATACCAAAATTCACATGAGCCTTAAGAGAGGGAATGGAAAAACATAGGCCCTCCACGGATTTTTCGAGTTCCTCCGCGATTTTCTGGACCTCCTCGGGGGAACGCCCCGTCAATACCGCGAGAAACTCGTCCCCTCCGTAACGCCCCACCACACCGCGCTCTCCCAAGACACGGGACATGGCCCGGGCGGCCTTTATCAAGACTTCGTCTCCTACCGCATGCCCATAGCTATCGTTAACCTCTTTAAACTTCCACATATCCATCATGATGACGGAACAAAATTCTTCCCGGTTGGCCAGGGGTGCCACGGTCTCTTCGAGATACTGCATGAGAAAACGCCGGTTCCATATACCCGTAAGGCCGTCCCGGCGAGCTTTCTCCTCTTCCACATCCAGGAGTCGGTTCACCGAGAAAAGGGCCCCCAAATGCCGGGAAAGCACATGAAAAAGGTCCTCGTCCTCGGTGGAAAAACCTCCCAACCGGGACCGCTCCAGGGCAATGACTCCGAGAGGCTCCTCCTGGTGACAGATAGGCACGTCGAGCTCCGACAAAGTGGAGGATTCCACCTTCGCATAATGGGGATTCACCCGGACATCCGGAGTGTTTACCACCTGCCCCCGCTTTAAAGCATGAAGGGCGAGACCTCCTCCCTGGTTCACGATTTCCCGGCTCTTCGAGAGAAGCTGCCCCGAAGAGAGCACCGAAGAAGCCACCATGCGGCATTGATCTTCGGCCTTAAGCCATATGTAGATGGAGGTATCCGGGAAACGGTTTGTCAGAAGAGAGACGGTTTTCCAGGCAATTTCCACGTTATCGCGCTCTCCGGAAAGGACGTTCGCCAAGTCGTGCAGAAAGCGCATTCCCTGAAGCTCCCGCTGTAATCGTTGAACGTTGGAAATGTTTTCCAGCACCAGGGCCATGGACTTGGTGAGAATGGTGAGAATTTCCACATCCCGCATGGAGAAAGCGTTTTTATCCTTCGAAATAACCGCAAGAACTCCCCAGAGGAAACCCTCGTGAGCGATGGGAAAGGCAATCTCCGAAAGGGTACCGAAAACATCGGAGCGAAAATAGGGATCATCCGAGGCATCGTTACAGACGTAAGGCTCCAAAGTCTGCACCACCCTGCCGATGATTCCTTTCTTTCGAAGTATATACTCCTCCTCCTCCTCCCGGGAAATGGAAAATTCCCCGTGCACGAAAACCGTGGTTACGGGCATGGAGCGGCGATGGCGTCCGAAAATGAAGGAACGCTGATATCCGAAGCGCTCCCGTAAGACCTTGCCCACCACATCGTAAAGAGCTTCGGAGGACCTGCATTGAAAGAGCTCGCTGGAAGCATCGAGAAGGATCTGCTTGAACTGGGAGTAAGCCTCCACCTCCCGTTTGCTCTCCATGAGAGTTTCCAAAGAGCGGTTGAGAGCCTGCTGGGCAAGGGTAAGATTACGCCGGTTCGCCCGGCTTCGTTCGAGCCCTTCCTGCAGTTCTCGCTCCGCCTCGATATGGGTCAACACCGAAGCCAGAATGCCCACGAGGAGCAAACTGAAACGCACGCTGGTTTCGTCGAAACAATTCGCCTCCGCCGCTTCGATGTCAAGAACTCCGAAAATCCGGCCATGCCAAACTATGGGAACCGAAAGTTCCGCCTCGGTGTCGCTCATATCCGGGAAATAGTCCGGATCCTGAGTAACGTCGTTTATCACCTGAATTTCGCCGGTTCGGTAACATCGCCCGCAGATTCCCTGGGAAGGATAGATAACCTTCACCGAGGGATTGTGATTGGCAAACCCCGCCAAGTGAAGACATTCTTCCCGTTTATCCCATAAATATACTGCGGGACGGGAAAAACTGGTGTTGGCGGCAATGATTTCCGCCGCCAGGGAACAGGCCTCCTCCGGAGTCTTCGCTTTATCCACCTCTACGAGATACTTGAGAAGAAGCTCCTGCCCCTGTATGGCTCTCGTTCGTTTCTCCCGGAAGTTTTCCAGAAGCCTTTCCTCGGTTCCTTCCGCCACGTTCCTCGCTCCTTCGCCCACTTTTTTGGCATTCATGATTTGAGGCAATATCCGAAATTGGTTACGGCATCCATCGATCTCGAAGCGCCAGGGCTTCCGTTCGAATAATTTCATTCACCTTTTCTACAAAGGCGGGATCTGCTTGAAGAGGAAAGAAAGCCCCGTAGTATTCCCGGGTAAGCAACACATCGAGGATGGTGTAGTTCGAATGCTCTTTCATAACCTGAAAGGCCAAGGGGCTGTCTATAATGGCCGCATGGGCATTCCCCTCCAGCAGGGCCTGAAAAGCTTCGGGCCATGTCGTGAAGGGAAGAGGATTGATACCGGAAATTTTTTCCGCCGCCTGGGCGCTTGTGGTGCCGGATTGAAAGGCCACCGTCATGCCTCGCATCTGCTTGGGAGAAACGATACCACTCCCACGAGGAAGAAGCACCGCCTGGCCCGCCACGAAATAAGAATCCGAAAAGAGCACCTGCTTCATACGCTCTTCGGTAACCGCAACTCCCGCAAGCCCCATGTGAACGCCCTCGGGCCAGAGCCCTCTCTCGAGAATTGCGGTAATGCTTCCCTCTTCTCCCTCCCCCCAGGAGAGAGGAACCAGAACACAGGACACGCCTAGAGACGCCGCAATTTTCCGGGCAAGATCCACTTCCAATCCTTCGAAAACGTCCCCGCTTTGAAAGTGGAAAAAGCCCCAGTCCTGAGCTTCGATAGCTACCCGAAGCTCCCCTTCCCGAGCAATGGAATCAAGCTCCGAAGCCCTGGCGGCAAGGCCGTTCCAGCTCATAAAAAAAACTGCCAGCGTGAAAAAGCTCCACAAAAGCGATCGGGCAATTCTCATGGAAGCCTCCTCCTTTGGAGTAAAAGATTCCTGCCGCTCTTTTTCATATGCCAAAGATACACCAAAGTACATTCTATCACGATTTTTAGGGCATACATATCCGATATGTGATAATCTATGTTTTCATACGCATCGATATTCTCCGCATGTATCCTCCTTGGGGAAAGTCTTGCGCAAGGAGGTTTTTCCCCGGGCATACATACTCGGCAGTCTTTTCGGAGAGGAGGAATAACCGTGATACCGTCCGTTTCCTTCCTGTTTCTCCTCCTCGGAGGGATCGGCCTTTTTCTTCATGGCCTTACATACAGCACCGAGGCTTTCCGAAAAGTTTTAGGAAATCGCACGGACACGCTTTTAAATTCCCTGCTCCGCCATCGAAGTTTCTCCTTCGCCACCGGAGCTTTTCTCTCCACCCTTGCTCAAAGTAGCACCGCCGCCACGTCCTTTGCGGTAGGCCTCGTGAGCGCAGGACTTCTTCCTCTTCAGAGCGCCATTATCGTCATGATAGGCGCTAGTGTGGGAACCACCTTCGTCACCTTCATCCTCGCCCTGGACCTGGTCCGCTGGGCCCCTCTCGGGCTCGGCATCAGCGCCTTTCTTCTCCGAAGCTCCCGGAGAAGCTTCCAGAAATGGGGGGCCCTGGGGCTCGGCATTTCCCTTATTCTTACGGGGATGCTCTTCATCCAGCAAGGCGTAGGCCCTCTGAGCAACGCCCCCTCCCTCGGATCCGCCATTCTCGCCATGGGGAACAGCCCTCTTCTCTCGAGTCTCGCAGCCTTCGGAATTACCGCAATTCTTCAGAGCAGCGTTCCCGTAATAGGGCTTTCCATGGCTTTGGTAAGCTCCGGAATGCTTCCTCTGGAGGCGGTCTTCTTTCTCGTACTGGGATCCCATGCAGGAACCTCCGTGATGATTCTCTTCGCGGGAATGGGAACCAAAAAACACGCCCGGACCCTGGCATGGAGCAGTTTTCTCTACAAGATAGGAGGCATTCTCCTGCTTCTTCCTTTTTACGCCATTCTTCCTTCCTGGGGAAGTCGGCTTTTCTCCTCCGAGGGAAGCATCGCCTTCATCCAAAGTGCGGTTATCTGGGGCAACGCCCTGTTACTGCTTCCCTTTACGGGGATTCTTGCCCGGGGAGGAGCCTTTCTTGCCCGGCTTTTCGGCAGAGAAGATCCCGGAGAGCCCCTTTACCTGGAATCGCCGCCTCCCCCTTTTCCAAGCCTGGCTCTTTCGCTTCTCTCCAAAGAGATGATCCGGGCCGCGAATCTCATGGAGGAGTGCCTTTTCCGTACACTCCGGACCCCCTGGGCTTCGGAGCGCCTCGCCCTGATTATTCCGGGTACGGAGGAGCTCGTGGAAAGCTGCACGGAATATCTTCTCGCCCTTCCTCCGCCTCTCGAAGAAAACTCCGAGGCCCCCGGAGAGTACGCATGCCTCGCTCACGGTCTGAGCTGTATGCGAGAGCTGAACCACCTGATACAGAAAAACTTTCTGCCTCAATACGAGAACTGGAAAGAACTTTGCCCCCGGGGGAATTCTTCTCAACTGGAAGAATGGGAGGCCATCGGCGGCGAACTCTTATTGGTCCTGAACGAAAGCTTCGGCTCCTTTGCCCTGGGAGATAACCAGACCAGCAGGAGATTCCTCGAGGGATACCGACAGCTCAGCCTTTCCCTGGAAGAACTTCAGGCCACTCTGGAAACGAAGCGGGGGCTCTTCCACACTCCCGAGAATCTGCGGCTATGGGAGCTTTCACACACCGCCAAAGCCATGGCAAAGCAATGTTTCTGTCTCGTCAAGGGATGCTCTCTACGCGAAATGGAGGAGTTCTTTCCGGAAAAACCGGAGAAAAAACTTTCCGAAACGAGAAAGGAAGACCGGTCATGAAAACATACCTGCAGAAAATCAAAGCTTTTTTCAACAGAAAAGCAATCCCTTCAGCGGAGGAACTCCTTTTTTCGGAAGATCGCAAACGCCTTCTCGAGCTTCTTTTCGAAATGGGAGACGCCGTGGGAAAAGCCCTGGAGCTGGTTATGGAAGCTCTGGAAGAGCGAAATCCGGAAAAAGCCGCTCTAGTCATAGCCCAAGACAGCCATATCGACGAGCTGGAATCGGAGTTGGAACAGCAATGCCTCCACGTTATGGCACTTCGCCGTCCCATTCGGGATAACCTGCGGTTTCTCATCGCCCTCATCAAGGTAGCGGGGGATCTTGAGCGAACCGGAGACCAGGCGACAAACATTGCGGAAAAGGTGACCCTTTTCGGAAAAGCTCCTCTTCTGAAACCCCTGGTGGACATCCCCAGAATGGGCAGCATAACAAGGGAAATGACGGATTACGCCCTGAAGTCTTTCGAAATGGGAGATCCCCGGCTTGCCCTGGAAATCCACGCTATGGACGACGAGGTGGACCGCCTCTACAAAAGGGTTTTCGAGGACATTCTTCTTCTCATATCCCGGAAGGGGCTTTCCGACCGGGAAGACATGGAGCAAGCCATGAATCTCGTTCTCATTGCCCGGTACCTGGAACGCATCGGAGACCAAGCGGTGAACGTAGCCCGAAGAAGCTATTTCATGGTTACCGGAAAAAGCATGGATCGGGAAATCGAAGCCTCGAAAGAAACGGAAAAATCTCGGGGCGCCGAAGTTTTATAGCTGGCTCCAGGGACTCCCGCTTCGCCAGCTTCTCTCCTCCTCCTCTTCCGACGAGAAGAGATCCTCTTCTCCAAGGCCGAGAAAAGCCTCCACCACCTGGGGATCGAACTGGGTTCCCGCATGTTTCCGAAGTTCCTGCCGGGCCTCTTCGGAAGAAATCCCCTTGCGGTAGGCCCGGTCGCTCGTCATGGCATCGTAAGCGTCCGCTACGGCGAGAATACGGCTGAGCAAAGGTATTTCCCTCCCCATGAGCCCCGAAGGATAGCCCCGACCATCCCAGCGCTCGTGATGATGCCCTACCACTATGGCAATGTCCCGAAGTTCCGGAGATTGAGAGAGCACCTCTCGCCCCTTGGAAGGATGGGTCTGAATAATTTCGCGTTCCTCCGGGGTAAGAGGCTCGATTTTATTGAGAATCTCCGTGGGAATGAGAAGTTTCCCCACGTCATGCACGAACCCCGCCCAATAGGTCTGCTCCACCTGCTCCGGCATGAGCCCCAGTACTTGAGCCAGCTTCCGGGATATGTGCGCCACGTTCTCCGAATGCCCGCTGGTATAGGCATCGTACATTTCGAGAATGGAAATGATGGACCGGAGAAGGTTCGCCTGAAAACGGCTATGCATGGCAAAAAGCTGCTGCATACCGAGAAAACCCGAGGCCAGACTTCCCAGAGCATCCAAGATCCTTCCCGCATCCGAGGAAAACCTATCGTATTCCTCATCTCCCCGAGCCACCGCAAGAAATCCGAGAACCCGACCACCCGCACGAAGATTGACCATAAGCCCCTCGGCGATATCCGGACAGATCCGGGAGAAACGCTCCCGCAAATCCTCGGGCCATCGATCCATCAGGAGAGCGAAGGAAACCGTGGCTCCCCGGAAAACCACATGGTCCGCCTTGAGAGGCAGATCCTCGAGCAATTTTATATCCGTTCCCACACCGGAAAGAATGCGGACTTCATCCTCTTCGAGAATGCCCACGATCCCTGTCGCCGTACCAGGAAGCATATCCACCGCCAGAGCGAGAATGCGATTCATATAGCGCTCCCGCCCCATATTTCTGGCAGCGCTCAGGGAAACCGCCAGGGAGATCACGTGTTCGAGACGCCCCGCAAGTTTTTCCCGGCTCATATAGAGTTCTTCCAGCTCTTCGTTCATGGCCTTGAGCTCTTCCATTCCTGCGGCGATCTCCCGGCCCATGTTTTGGAAGGATCGGGTAAGTTCCTGGACTTCAAGAGGAGCATCCTCCTCCAGAGGTTCTTCCAGAGCGAAAGAAGTGGGATCCTGCATAAAATCTTCCATGGCTTTCATAAGCACGTGGAAGGGATGCACGATCTCCGTGGAGGTTCGGGAAGTGCTCCAGAGCATCCAGGCAACCCCCAAAAAGAGGAGGAAAATACCCAAGCCTATGCCCATATAGAGAACTCGTGCGAAAAAGGAAAAATCCATGCGGATTCGCACTATGATGGATTCCTCTTCCAGGGGCAGAACGCTCCCCTCCTGGGGAGATTCCCAGAGAGCGTAAAGGCTGGCTCCCTCTTTCTTCGTACCCCGAACGTGCAGCATGCCGCTTTCGGGCATTTCCTTCCGAATTCGGGAAAGAAGAGAATCCTCGAGAAAAGCTCCATCGCTCCAGATCGGCTCGCCGGTCATGAAAGAATAAAGAGTTACTCCCGCCACGAAGGGAAGCTCCCGGAGCTCATCGATCATGCGCTCCACCTGGGAAAGCAACTCCCGATCCACCGCCACCGCCACACCGAGAACCGTGCGGTCCGGGAAAATCCAGTAGCCGTATTCGTAAAGCCCCTTCGTTACTGGAGACCAGAAGAGAGGAAGCACCACGATCTCGCCGCTGGAAGCGAGAAAAAGGCGCTCTCCTCCCAGAGGAGGAACCGCGGGCAGTCCCTCCGGAAGAGAGGAGTTTTTTATCTTTCCCTGGGCATCCAGGGTAACCGAGTAGAGGAAATGATTATCCTGAGATTTGGAAGGTGTTTGAGGAAGAAGCCGGTTTTCCATGCGGCGAACGAAAAAATCGAGTTCCATTCGGGGGATGTCCGTGGCGGAGGTATCCGCTACGAAAACACGTTGCAATCCATCCAGCACCGTGTTGGCCACCATCTGGTACTGGGTCTGCAAAACGCCTATGGTACGGACATGGGCATCCAGGAGGCGGGTCACCGAGTGGCTCGTTCTCTCCTCGATCCTGGAGGAAATCCAGCCCTGGAGAACCCTTCCTCCCCAGAGAAGATACACCATAAACGCAAGGGCCACCACGGCGTAAACCGGCAGGAACCGGACTAAAATACGCTTGTTGAGAGGGACAGGACTACGCAAGATTCGACCTCCCCGAGATAGGAATCATGTCAGAAAAACAGCCCCGAGGGACCGAAAATGCCAGAATAACAAGCCGAAAAAGAACAAATAAACACAAACCCTTCATAAATATCATGGATGTGCAATTTCTCGTCTCAGGGAATCCAGCGGTTCTCCAGGGCCTCCCGCTGCTCCAGGACAACCCGGTCTGCGATTTCGCGAAGCTCCGCATCCGCCGAAAGAGGGAGAACCAAACCGTAATTTTCTCTCGTAAGAAGCTTGTCCAGGACATCCGCCTCGGGATGATCCCTCAGAAAGAGAAATGCCAGGGGGCTATCGATAACCACCGCATCGATCTCGCTTGTCTCGAAGGCTCGGAAAACCGCGGAAGCGTTTTCCAGAGGTACCAGTTCGTTGGACCCGGGCAAACTTCTCGCGGCGGGCTCGCTAGTGGTATCCTGGGCAAAGCCTATTCGTTTTCCCTGAAGGGCTTCCGGAGAAAGAAGCCGCATCCCTCCCCGGCGGAAAAACACCATCTGCCCCACCGTAGCGTAGGGTTCGGAAAAATGCACAAAACGGCTCCGTTCCGAGTTTATAGTGGCCACCGAAGCGATGATATCGAAGGCCCCCCAGGGAGCACCCCGAAGAATCCCCGAGATACTCCCGGGCTCTCCGTCCCCCCAGGGAAGGGAGACGAAGGAACAGGAAACTCCCAAAGCCTCGCCCAAGGCCTCCGCAAGATCCACGCAAAACCCGGAAGGCTTTTCTCCGTTCCACTGCAAAAAATAAGCCCATCCATCGTCCTCAAGGGCCACCTGGAGTACCCCGCGTTCTCGGATGGCAGTTGCGGAAAACTCCGAAGCTTCGACGGATAAGACCAAAAAAGTTCCTGCAAACAAAGCCAGAGCTCCGAGAAAAAATCCTCGCCGAAAAAGAGAAAGCCCTGGAAAAATCCTCAAGGATCCATACCTTTTTCCCAAAGAATAAAACCTCACAATGTCAACGAATTTTTTTAATTGTATCACATTCCTGCCCCTCTCTCGCGCGCAATCTGACACGCTATTTTTCACGGATCGTACTTGCGTACCGCCTGACCCGTGCAAAAATTCGGCTCCGGAAAATCCGGAGAAAAGGAAATCCCCGGGGGCGATTATTCCCCTGGTGTAAAAAGGTTTCGGCAGAAATCTCAGATTTCCATCATACCAGTTCTCCCGTAAAAAAGAAATTTTCCCGAGCTTCTTGACAAAACGGAAAAAGCTCCTAGAATTTCAAACAAACGTTTGATTGATTGGGGAGGGAAGGATATGAAAGAAGAGGCTTCCGCGAAAATACGGCTTCTCGAAGAAGCCAAAAAACTCTTTGCTTGCCAGGGCTTTTTCGGCGTTTCCGTTCGGGAAATCACGAAAAATGCGGGTACCAATACCGCCATGGTCTCCTATTACTTCGGAGGCAAAGAGGGGCTCTACCGGGAAATTCTTCGAAATGCCATAAATCACATCGAGGAACATACCCGGGAACTTCACGATCTCCGGCTTTCTCCCCGCAAAAGAATCACTTCCTACGTCCGGGGAATCATTCATCTGCACCATACGCAACCCCACTGCGCAAAAATTCTTCTCCACGAAATTCAACACCCTTCACATCCTCTCCGGGAGATGGTTTTGCCCCGCATAACCAAGATGGCCCGGGGCATGCAGGCCGCCCTGGAGGAAGGACAAACTGCGGGAGACTTCCGCCGGGACGTACCCCCTCATCTCGGGGCCTATTTCGTGGCCTCCATGGTGAATTTTTATTTCCTCCAGGCCTCGCTGGTACGCTCCATTATCCCAGAGCTCGAAAACCAGGATTCCCTGTTGGAGGAATCGGTGCTGAAGGTCTTTTTCGAAGGGATGGAAGCCTGATGCGGCGCCTGACATTCGCCTTCGCGGGATTGCTCCTTTTCCTGGGAGGAATCTGGTACGGTTCGGAGGAAAAAGAATGGATCTCCCGGACATGGAGCTTTTTCGAAGAAAAACTTTCCCTTTCCCATTCCTCGCAAGCCGAAGATTCCCTGATCCTGAGAGGAACGGGAACCTTGGAAGTGAAGGAGATCCGGATAGCCTCCAAAACTTCGGGCTACATCCGGGAACTCCTCTTTCGGGAAGGAGATCGCGTAAAAGCGGGGCAGCTTCTCGCCCGGATCGATCGCCCCGACCTGGAAGCCCGAAAGGCCCGGGAAAAAGCCAGCCTGGAAGCCGCGCAGTTTCGCCTGGCGGATATGCGCACCGGAGCCCGGCCGGAGGAGATAGCGGAAATCCGGGCCCGCCTGGAGGGAGCAAAAGCCCGGCACGAACAGGCTCGTAAAGACGCCCATCGTTTCAGCCAGCTTCGGGAGGAAAAAATCGTTTCTCCCCAAAAATACGAGGAGTTTCAAACCGCCCTGGAAGTCGCGGCAAGTGAATTTCGGGCCCTGGAGAAAAAACTGGAAATTTTGTATTTAGGGGCCCGGGAGGAGCGCATCCGGGAACAGGAAGCTACCGTGAAAGCCTTGGAGGCTGCGGTGACGATAACACAAAGCCTTTTGGAGGAGACCTTCATACGAGCTCCCCGAAACGGCAGAATACTGGTGAAAAACGTGGAAAAAGGGGAATACCTTTCCCCCGGAAACATTCTCGGAGTTATCGGCGATATGGAAGATTGCTGGGTACGCCTGTACATCCCCTCGGTGCAGCTCGGAAAGATACGCCTTCACCAGGATGCCAAGATTTGGGTGGATTCCTTTCCGAATCGCACCTTTACCGGGCACGTTTCGGAGATCGCCGGAGAGGCCGCCTTTACTCCCCGGGAGAGCCTGAGCGAGGTGGAGCGAAGCAATCTTTCCTTTCGGATAAAGATCAGAGTGCCCAATCCGGAAGAGCTCCTCAAACCCGGCATGCCTGCGGACGTGGAGATTCTTCCGTGATCGAAATTAACGAAGTTTCTCGCTTTTTCGGCCCTCTCCAGGCCGTACGGAACTGCTCTCTCACGTTGAGGAAAGGAGAGATCCTGGGGCTGGTAGGCCCGGATGGAGCGGGCAAGACCACCCTTATCCGGATGATTGCGGGAGTACTCCGGCCGGACCGGGGAAAAATCCATACCCCGGGCTTTGCAAACTTTCGGGAATTTCAGCGGCACCTGGGATATATGCCCCAGCACTTCAGCCTCTACGAGGAGTGCACCGTAGAAGAAAACGTGGCCCTTCTCGGACGGCTCTACGGAATTTCGGGAAAGGAACTTCGGAAAAAGAGCCGGGAGGTGCTCGAGATGGTAGGCCTGTTTGCCTTTCGGAAGCGCCTGGGAGGCAATCTTTCCGGGGGGATGAAGCAAAAACTCTCTCTCGGAGCTCTTTTGGTACACGACCCGGAGGTTCTCCTTCTCGACGAGCCCGGCACCGGAGTGGATCCCGTTTCAAGGCGGGAATTCTGGCGGCTTCTCTACGGTCTGAACCGCCGGGGAATCACCATTCTTCTCTCCACTCCCTACATGGACGAGGCCCTGCTCTGTTCCCGGCTCGCCTTTCTTTCGGAAGGAAGGCTTCTGATTTCGGGAACCCCCGGGGAAATCCGCAAAGCCTTTCCCTACCTCCTCATGCGCCTCAGCTTCCCCGGCACGGGGGAAAAACACTCCCTTTACCGAAAATGCGCGGGACTTTCAGGGATACGCTGGGCCAACACCTTTGGAGAGTCCCTTCACCTGGCGGTGACGGACCGGAATCTCCTGGAAGAATCCCTCCAGGCCATGGAGAGGAAAGAGGATTTCCCCTCCTATTTTCTGGAGGAAATCACTCCGGACCTGGAGGATGTTTTCGTTGAGTTTGCCTCTCCGGAAAGGAAGGAGCCGTGAAACCCGCCCTGGAAGTACGTCACCTTACCAAATATTTCGGGAACTTCGCCGCCGTCAAGGATTTGAGCCTTCGGGTGGAGAGAGGGCAGATCTACGGTTTTCTCGGCCCCAATGGATCCGGCAAAAGCACCACCATCCGTATGATTTGCGGCCTCCTCCCTCCTACGGAAGGAGAGGGAGAGGTTCTGGGCCTGGAGTTACGCAGACACCGCCACACCCTTCGCCAGAGAATCGGCTACATGTCTCAGAAGTTCAGCCTCTACCAGGATCTTACGGTGGAGGAAAATCTTCGATTTTACGCAGGAATGTACGGCCTGGAGGGAAAGTATCGCACCAAACGCATCGAAGCCATGCTGGAACTCGCCCGGCTCGGTTCACGAAAAAAAGACCTCGCCACCGCGCTTCCCGCAGGAATGCGCCAGCGCCTTGCCCTCGCCAGCTCCCTTCTTCACGAGCCGGAGCTTCTCTTCCTGGACGAGCCTACCAGCGGGGTGGATCCCCTCTCCCGAAGGCATTTCTGGGAAATCATCTACGATCTTGCCGCCCGAGGTACCACCATCCTGGTAACCACGCACTTTATGGATGAAGCGGAACATTGCGAAATTCTGGGATTTATTTTCGAGGGAACTCTCCTGGCTTCGGGATCTCCGGGAGAGCTGAAAGAGCGTCTTCGGGGCAAACTCTACGGCCTGGAAAGGGAAAATCCCATGGATCTTCTGGAAAACCTCTCCTCCCGTACGAGCGAGGAGATGGAAGACTGTTACGTTTCAGGAAATTCCGTTCTCATATCCTCTTCAAAAAAGCTTCCGGAGGATCTCGCAGAACTGGGCTTTCACCCCGTATCTCCGACCTTGGAAGACGTTTTCGTCTTTCTCGTTCGGGAAGGTAAAAAGGAGCCTACATCATGAAACGTCTCTGGGCATTGCTGATCAAGGAATTTATCCAGATAAAACGAGACCGCATCACCCTGGCCATTATGGTGATGATTCCCGTAGGACAACTGTTGGTTTTCGGTTTTGCCATCAATACCGACGTAAAACATTTGGATACGATACTCTTCGATCAATCCCGCACCGCCTCGAGCCGGGAGCTTCGAGACGCCTTCGAGGCCACTCAATACTTCGACATCATCGCCCGGGCGGAGAGTTTCGAAGAGGTGGACAAGGCCATTCAGAGCGGAACCTGCAAGGTAGGTATTATCTTTCCTCCGGATTTCGCGGAAAAACTGGTGCAAGGAGAACCCGCTCCGGTACAAGTCCTTGTGGACGCCTCGGACTCCATGTCCTCGGCTTCCGCTATCAACGCCGCTACCATGCTGGGCATGGTGGAATCGGGAAAACGGTTCCGGGAAAAACATGGAGGAAAAATGCTGGAGGCCTACGACATTCGTCTCCGGGCCTGGTACAACCCGGACTTCATCTCTCCCTACTACATGGTACCGGGGGTTTTGGGAGTGGTTCTCACCATGACCATGATTCTGCTCACCTCGGTGGCCATCGTACGGGAGCGAGAGCGGGGAACCTTGGAACAATTGGTGGTAACCCCCATGAGAGGATGGGAATTTTTATTGGGGAAAATCATTCCCTATATCGCGGTAGGATATGTGCAGCTCACTTTGGGTCTGGGGATCGGCTATTTCGTCTTTCATGTTCCCCTCCGGGGAAGTTTGGGAATGCTCTATCTGCTTACATTTCTCTTCATCCTGGCAAGCCTCGCCATGGGAGTGCTCATTTCCAGCGTCTCCCGCACCCAGATGCAAGCCATGCAGCTCTCCTTCTTCGCCCTGCTTCCGAGCATTCTGCTTTCAGGGTTCATGTTTCCCCGGGAGGCCATGCCCCGGATCTTCTTCGAGCTGAGCCGCATTCTTCCTCTTACCTATTTTCTTGAGATAGCTCGAAGCATCCTTCTCAAAGGCTCCTCTCCGGAGTTCCTGCTTCCGGAAATTCACGCCCTGGCCATCCTTTCGGCGCTCTTTCTGGGAATAAGCCTGCTGCGCTTCCGGCGTACCCTGGGATAGGAGTTTTTCGTGAGAATCCGGAGCTTCCCCGGAGGAAACTAAGGATCTCTTCCCGTCCCTTTTTTTCGCGGTCCATGCCCTCCTCTTCAAGAATGCGGGAGGTCTCTCTCGTCGGCATATCCCGTTTCATCTTCCCGGAGCCAGCGGATCACCGCCAGGGTGCTGTCATCCCCCTCGGCGGGATCCTCCTCCGGAGAAAGAAGGCCGTCGCAGAGAAGCTCCAGAATTCCCCGAACCTCCAGGGTCCGCAATCTTTCCGGAGGAAGCAGGGAGGATACCGCCTCATGCCATGCCTCGAGACCTCCGCATCGGTCGATAATGCCGTCGGAGCTCAGGATGAGGCTGTCTCCGGAGTTCATGGCATACGAATAGGTTTCATAGTTTCTTTCCGGGAAGTAACCGATGGGAAATCCCGTCACCTTGAGAGGGCATATCTCCCCCTTCAGGACATCGCAATGAAGAGGCCAGGGATGCCCTGCCGAGGCAAGAAGCAGTTCGCCCCCCCGCATTCTTCCTACCAGGGCGGTGAAAGAGAGCAGCGAATCCTCCCCGAAGTAGGAGTACAGGGAATCGTTCATCCTTCGGAGGACTTCTCCGGGAGTATCGGCTTTTTCCAGGGCATCCAAAAAAAGGAGCTTTGCCATTCCCGTGCCCATGGCGGCCCCTACGCCGTGCCCCGTAACGTCCATGAGAATTCCCCAGGCATCCTTTCCGTGACGGACATAATCGAAGAAATCCCCTCCCAGCTCCCGGGAAGGGATGTACCGATAGGCACAGGAACGCCTTTCCTCAAAGTTGATCCCATAGGAAGGAGGCAGGAGAGTCTGCTGAAAAGCCCGGGCAATGCCAAGTTCCTTGCGGATCTGTTCATCCCTCTCCTTGAGAATCCGGGTATTTTCGTACAGAGCCAGGGCGTTCTTTATTTTCAGGGGAAGAAAAACGGACATCTGCTGAATCGTAAGGGGCTTGAGGAAATAATCCCGGGCTCCCATGGAAAAGGCGGTCCGCATGCTTTCCCAGTCGCTGTTGCCGGAGTTCACGATTACCGGGAGGTCCTGGTATTCTCGGTGTCTTTGGAGCCATTCGAGAACTCCGAAACCGTCCACATGAGGCATTATCAAATCGAGAATGAGAAGATGCACATCTTCGGATTCAAGGCAGTCTATGGCCTCCTGCCCGTCTCCAGCCTCGAGAAAACGGATCTCTCCGAGATGCTTCCGAATCACCCTGATCATGGAACGGCGCACGAAAGCATCGTCATCCACCATGAGGATCACCGGAGTCTCTCTCATGATTTTCCTCCCGTAAGCTTTTCCAGGGCCAAACGTTTTTCCCGAACCTGTTTCAAAAATTCCGAGAGCAGAGGATCGAAGGTTTTCATCGCTTCCGAGGCCTCCTGGAGATTTTCTCCATGGCAGAGGCGATGGATGTTATCGGCCATCTCCACGCCTTCGGCCCACCCCAGGGTTCCCAAGCCGGATTTCATACTGTGGGCGGTGCGGGAAGCAAGAGGCGGATTGCCCTCTTTCAGGGCCTCCCTCAGGACTTCATGAAGCCCCTCGTACTCCTCGCAAAAATCCTGAAGGATCGTTGTGAGAAGCTCTTCGTCTCCTTCCAAATCCTCTAAAAGTTCCCGAACCGAGATTTCAGGCTTTCCAGGCATGCTGTCGCCCCCTCTCCTTCGTATCCAGAGCGGCTGTATCCGTCCCTTCCTCTGGAAAGGCGCGATACGGATCTCCCGAACTCCATTTCGTTTCCCCGGAATCTTAGGAAGTTTTCGGCATATCTTCCATTTCGCAGGCCCCATTACCGAGGCAGACCCGATTGCGTCCTTCCGCCTTGGCCCGATACATGGCAGTATCCGCAAGATTCACGAGATCGTCCAGGGACCAACCCACAGAATATCCTGCCACGCCCATGCTGGCAGTAACATAGACATCCCCCTTGACAGATTTCACGGGGCTTTCTCCTATATAACGCCGAATCTGCCCACAAATTTCAAAGGCTTTTTTTTCGGCGCATCCCGGAAATACAAGCAGAAATTCTTCTCCTCCCGAGCGACCTACTACACCCCGGGTACCTTCGAGAGCCGAAGTAATCCGCCGGGCCACTTCCCGAAGCACCTCGTCTCCCGCACTGTGCCCCAAAGTATCGTTCACCTTCTTGAAATGATCCAGATCGAGCACGGCAATGCTGAGAGAGCTTCCGTCCGCTCCACCCTCCTCCATCTCTCCTTCAAGATATTTCATTATGCCCCGGCGGTTCATGAGGGCGGTGAGAAAATCCCGCTCCGCCTGGTACCGCAAAGCTCGCTGAAGCTCCACGATACGCTTGCCCACGGAGAGACGCACCCGAAGCTCTCGGGGATCAAAGGGTTTGGTGACGTAATCGTCCGCCCCGGCTTCGAATCCCTGGAGAAGGCTTTCTTTTTGATCCTTCACGGTCAAAAGGATGATATAGGGATAGGCTACATCCTCTTTGAACTCTTCCCGCACCCTGCGGCAGATTTCGGTTCCCTCCATTCCCGGCAAAAGCCAATCCACCAAAGCAAGTTCCGGAGGTTCTTCGCCCAGGAGAATCTCCAGAGCCTCTTTTCCATCCTCCACCGGAAGGGGTTCGTAGCCCCATTTCGTGAGCAAGGATCCCAGCATCATCCGGGAGGCTCGTTCATCCTCCGCCAAAAGCACCCTCATCATAATTCCCCCTACAAAGATTTTACATAATCGAGAAAAACAAGTATTTCCCGTTCCAGGGAATCGACAAGCCTCTCCACATACTCCCGGTTCTTCCCCTGAGCCTCCGCCTTTTCCAGGCGTGCCGCCCGGAGAGCGATACGGGAAGCATTGACGTTTTCCGCTCCTCCCCGAATTTTATGAGCGCAGAAACCCACCTTTTCGCCCCCGTCTTTCCAAAGCTTCCGGAGAGATTCCAGGCTCTCCTCCGCACTCCGGCAAAACTCTTCCAAGGCAGCACGGCAAAGATCCTCATCTCCCTCGAGTCGGGAGAGCAGCCTTTTACGGTCGAAAATGGAAAGATCCTCCGCCTCGCCTTGAGTATCGGAAGAAAAAAGAGTTTGCACAAGCTCTCGAAGTTGTCCCGTGGAAACGGGCTTCGGAAGGTACGCATGAAAACCTTCGTCCAAATAGCGTTGTCGATCTCCCCGCATGGCATTGGCGGTCACCGCCACGAGAGGGATGTTGTTGTTGGGACCGGGAAAATCCGGGCTCTGAAGCGTTTTTTTAAGGGCAATTCCATCCATGCCTTCCATTCGGATATCCGTAAACACCGCCTGGAATTTCTCTTTTCGGAGAAGCTCCAAAGCATCCTCGCCCCGGGAAACCCCCACAGCGGTATATCCGAGATTTTCCAGAAGCCCTGAAAGCACTTTGAGATTGGTCCGGTTGTCATCCACCACGAGAAAACGCCTGGGGGAAACCTCCGAAGGCGTTTTCCCGGAAAAAGAGGGGGGCTCCAAAGGATCTCCTTCAAACAAAAGATAGGAATCCTCCAGAGGCTGCATCTTCTCCTCCCGGGCTCCCTCGGGGGCCCGGTGAAGTACGATGCGCACGGTGAAGCAGCTCCCTTCTCCGGGAGAACTTTCCAGAATAACGGATCCCGCCATCATCTCCGCAAGGCGCCGGGAGATAAAAAGCCCCAGCCCGGTACCGCCATAGGTGCGGGAAATGGAAGGATCTCCCTGAGAAAAGGTATTGAAAAGCCGGGCTTGTTCCTCCTGGCTCATGCCGCGCCCCGTATCCCGGACATAGAAGGAGAGCACGTAAGCTCCCTCTCGATATCCCTCGGCACGGCATCCGAAAAGAATTTCTCCCCGAGAGGTGAATTTGACGGCGTTGCTGATGAGGTTCGCCGCAATCTGACGAATTCGAAGAGGATCTCCCAGAAGAAGAGGCGGAATGCCGTTCCAGGAAAAATCCTTTCGGAAATCCAGCCCCTTTTCCCGGATGCGTTCCAAGAAAGCGCTGTACACGCCCTCCAAGAGATGCTGCAGGGAAAAGGGGATCTTTTCGAGATGAAAGGCTCCGGAATCGATCTTGGAAATATCCAGGATATCGTTGATAAGATGCAGCAGCACCCGCCCCTCCTGGATAAGGGTGGAAGCCATCTCTCGCTGCCGGGAGTTCATGTCGGTACGCAGAAGCAACTCTCCGATCCCCAGAATACCGTTGAGAGGAGTTCGCACCTCGTGGCTTACGTTGGCCAGAAAAATATCCTTCGCCCGATTCGCCGCATCCGCCGCCCGTTCGGACTCCTGGAGATAGCGCACCTTTTCCTCCAGCTCCCGGTTCAAATGCGTCACTTCCCGGTAGAGATCCGCATTCAAAAGCACGCTGGCTGTACTTCCGAGCACCACCGTGAGAAAGGTTATAGCCACGTCCATGATAATTTCCGGAGAGGATTGGAGCACTCCCACGAAAAGCCCCATCACCCGATTCGGCGTTACCAAAGCATGAAGCATCACGTGGCTCTCTCCATCCCTGGCGGTGACCATGACGGGCTTGTTCCTTCCCAGAGCCCATGCCACGGTACCGTCTTCGATGAGAAAATCCAGCTCTCCCTGAATCCAGCGACGGGCATCCTCGCTGTCGCTATAGGCGCACTCGAAGCTAAGCCCATCTTCTCCCAGGAGATAGAAGGAAAGATGCCTAAAGGGAACGAAACTCCGCACCATTCGGGAGGCTCGTTTCAAAACTTCCCCGGGTTCCGCCGCCCGATCGAGCTCCGCAAAAAAGGACCCGGTGTTCACCGCCGCTTCGAGCACCCGATTAACTTCGTCCCTTTCCCGGAGGAGGGTATCCAGCTTCACTTGAAGCGCCCGCACCTCATGCCATGCCACCATGGTGATATTCCTTTCCGAAAAAGACCTGCAGAATCTCCCGCATCTGTCGTTCACTCTGGGCAAGCACTCTTTCCAGGACTCCCGGAGAAAGATCCAGGGCTTTCCACGCCTCCGGATCCAAGGAGGGAACGTAGAAGGAACCGCTGGTTCCCCAACGCATGGCCCCCGCCAGCACATCCGCCACGTGCACCACCGCGGCTTCCGGGGAGAAGGCCAGAACATCCGGAGAATGATGTACCTGCACCAGATGCTGCAGCGTAAGAGGGATATTCCACTCCTTGAGCAGCAATCCCCCCACGTAGGCGTGATTGAACCCTAAAAGCCGGTCCTCCACCTCGAACATGGAAACTTTTTCGTAGCGGGAAAAACCGAGAATTGCCGTCATAAGCCGGGGTTTTTTTCGGTAGAGCACCAGCTTTCCCGCATCGTGGAAAAGCCCCGCCAAGAAAAAACGCTCCTCCTCGGGGAAACGCCGGAGATTGGCCAGAATACGAGCGATGACCCCGCAAGCGAGGGAGTGCTCCCAAAAGGAACGCATCTCCACGTACTCTTCGGGAACTCCCTTGAAAATACTCATGGTGGAAACCGCCAGGGCGAGGTTGGTAAGCTCCCGGGAGCCGATGATGGTCACCGCCCGGGAAATGGACTCGATGGGATAGGGCAAGCCGTAGAAAGAACTGTTCACCAGCCGCAAAAGCCGCATGGAGAGGTTGGGATCCTTGCCCACCACCTCCGCGATATGCCGGGCGGAGCTTACGGGAGAATCCAGCACCTCCTTGATGCGGAAATAGATGTCCGGATAGGAGACGAGCTGAGCCTCGTTCCGCACCAGGGAGTGAGCGGAAAAATCCAGATCCTCCGCATGGGGCATCTGGGGCGGAGCGAGCTGCACCTTTGGAAAAAGGCCCTCCGGAAGAGTGCCCTCCCTCATGGCCCGAGCCACCCGATAAGCGCAAAAACGACGCAGATCTTTCATGAGAGGCTGTTCTTGGGACTGCAAGGGAAACCAGGCATCCACGAGACGGAGAGCCCTGTCGTAAAAAGGGGAAAGCTCGGGATTCTGCTCTTCGAAAGGCTCCTCCGGAAGCTCCTCTTCAAAAATTTCCGCTTCGGGAATGCCCCATATCTTGAGCATCCGGATATGGCGCTCCGAAAGAGCTTCCCCCTTGCGGAGAATCCGTTTTCCCTCGGGATTGTAGAGATCTTCTCCGAGAATCATGCCTCCCTTGAGAGAGGCTACCTCACGTTTTGCCATGGAGCACCTCCCTCCTCCCGAAGAGGCCATACATAGGGAAGATCCTCGGGCTCGGTCCATCCGAACTGCCCGTACCACTCGGAATCTTTCCTGAGAAGGTTCGACCGGTGGGAAGCGTGAAAGGAATCGGAGCCAATCCAAGACGGAAGGAAATCCGGTTCCTCCCCCTTTCGGGCACCGCGATAACGCTCTTCCAGAAGCCTCCGCATCTCTTCGAGCTCCCGGCCTTGCCAGGCAGACGAAAAAGCCTGCCGGGAAAGAAGGATTTTTTCCCGGCAGGTATCCTTGTATCCCCGGGAGATCCATTCTTCGCAGATGATCACGCCGTACAGGGCAAGAGCATCCTCCCACCCCCTCCACATGTTGCGGGCAGGATGATTGTGCCATCCCCGGGAAGTGCTTTCGGGATGGAGGCTATTCATGAGCTGTAACACTTCCACCCGTTGCTTCCCCAGGCGGGAACGCTCGAGGACCGAAGCGCTTTCGTAAAAATCCGGATAGGGTAAAAAGGTCTGCACTCTCTCGCTCTCTCCTTACTTTTTCGGTTCTTCTCTCGGCTACTTTTTTTCATGAGGTTTTCGGTTCAGTATAGCACTTCTCTTCTTCTCGCACCCGGAAATCGAAAAACACGAAGCAGATCTTTCCGTATACAGAAAACCTTCAAGGAGTTTATTCCAAAAATTTTTCATGGGTACAAATTATTGACAATCCGATCCGCTTTTGCAAGAATGAGGAGGCACGGTTTTTTACTTTCAGGATAAGCGAGGCGGTTTGCATGGCATCTCCTCATCCCATACTGCAGGCTTTTATTCCGCTGGTCCGGGGGCTCGCCCTCGCCCTGGGGCCGGATTACGAAATTGTGCTTCACGATGTGGCCACTCCGGAACATTCCATTCTGGCCATGGAAAACGCCCATATCACCGGGCGTTCCGACGAGGCCCCTCTCCGGGATTACGCTCTCTATCTGCTGCAGACCGCAGATCGGAGAGAAGAAAATTTCGTCTCCAACTATCTCACCCGTTCTTCCGAGGGCAAACGAATCCGTTCCAACACCATATACATCCGGGATCCCTCGAAAAAGATCATCGGCTTCCTCTGTATCAATTACGACATGACCAAGGCGGAAATTCTCCAGAGCATGGTGGATCATCTCGTGACTATAGGAGACACCACGAGCTACTCCGAATTCGAGCGGGACGGAGAATCCGGAGAGGTGAACAGCCGTTCCGAGGAAATTCTGGAACGCAATCTGCGGATGATCCGCAAATACGTGGGAAAGCCCCTGCATCTTTCGAAAAAGCAGGAAAAACTCCAGGCCATACGGCACCTCGAGGAAGAGGGTTTCTTCCTCCTAAAAGGAGCCGTGGAAGCCTTCGCCCAGGAGACGGGAAATTCCGTCTTTACCATCTATCGCTATCTCCGGGAAATCCGGGAAGAAGAAAAGTAATTCCGAAAATTCTCACCCTTCACACATTAAGGAGGAATCACAATTGAGTGCCAAGAAAATACTGCAGGGAAACGACGCTATGGCCCTGGGAGTTGTGGAAGCGGGATGCGCCGTAGCTTCCGCCTATCCGGGAACTCCCTCCTCGGAGATCCTGCCGGGAATCGCGAAGTATGCGGACGAGCTGGGAACCAACACCGTAGTGGAATGGGGAGCCAACGAAAAGGTAAGCCTGGAAATCGCCCTGGGAGCTTCCATGGCAAGCAAGCGCTCCTGCGCGGTCATGAAACAGGTGGGGCTCAACGTGGCGGCGGACCCTTTCATGAGCGCCGCTCATTTCAAGCTTCCCGGAGGATGTCTTCTCATCGTTTCGGACGATCCCGGATGCCACGCCTCCCAGACCGATCAGGATAGCCGAAACTTCGCCCTCTTCGCCAAAATTCCCTGTTTCGACCCCTGCGACGCCCGGGAGGCCCGGGACATGGTACACCGGGCTTACGAGCTCTCGGAACGCCATAAGGTGATGGCCATGCTCCGCCCCGCAGTGCGGGTGGATCACTGCCGCCAGAGCATGGAGACCGAAGGCCCTCTCACGCCGCAAAAACCCGCCCATTTCGAGCAGGAACCGAGGGGACACAAGGCCATTCTTCCCGCCCGGATGATTCAGAGCATCAAGGAACACAACCAGCGTTTCGAAGCTATCCGGGAAGAGTTTGAAAGCGACTTCGGATCTTACAATTACGAAGTCCCCGCCAAGGGCAAGGCCACATTGGGCATCATCGCCTCGGGGGTTTCCTTTTCCATCGTCATGGACCTTCTCCGGGATCTCGGGCGGGAGGATATAGGGGTGCTCAAAATCGGCACTCCCGTTCCCCTGCCGGTACGCATGGTGGAGGATTTCATAGCCCGCTACGACACGGTGATGGTGCTGGAGGAGACCTACGGCGTCATGGAAGAACAGCTTCCGGACCGCACCAAAATCAAGGGGCGCTGGAACAACGAGGTCCCCCGGCAGGGAGAGCTGGTACCCGAGGTAATTCGGGATCTCCTTTTCCAGGCCCTGGGAGAGGAAGCTCCTTCTCAGGAAGAGACCTCTCTTCTCGTCAAAGCTCAGGAGGCTCTCCATCTCGCCAAACGGCCTCCCAAACTCTGTGCGGGATGCCCTCACCGGCCGAGCTACTTCGCTCTCCGCAAGGCCCTTCCCAAAAGCATCATCTGCAGCGACATCGGCTGTTACAGCCTCTCCTTCTTCCAGGGCACCGTGGATTCCATCGTCTGCATGGGAGGAGCGGTAACCGTGGCCTCCGGCGTGTACACCGCCTACAAGGCGGACGGCAAAGTCGGAGAAAAGCCCATCTTCGCCACCCTAGGAGATTCCACCTTCTTTCATAGCGGCATGACCGGACTCGCCACGGCGGTATACAACAAACACGCCTTCGTGCTCTGCATTCTTGATAACAGCATTACCGCCATGACGGGAGGACAGGACAACCCCGGTACGGGTTCCAAGATGCGCTCCGGGGACGAAGGAGCACAGGTAAATTTGGAAGAAGCGGTAAAAGGCTGCGGCGTAAAATACCTGGAAGTCCTCAACGCTTACGCCATCAACGACAATCTCGAAACCATCAAAAAAGCTCACGAGTGGGCGGTGACAAACGAACAGCCCGCGGTGCTCATCTTCCGCTATCCCTGTATCACCATGCTGAAAAAGCGGCCCGAGAAGAAACCGGTCTTCGTGGATTCCGACACCTGCATCGGCTGCAAAATCTGCATCACCAAATTCAACTGCCCCGGCTTGCTGTGGAACGAGGAAACCAAAAAGGCCTACGTGGATCATCGTTTCTGCGTGGATTGCGGCGTCTGTACCGAAGTCTGCCCCAAGGGGGCCATCCGTTTCGTTCAAAAGGAGGAAGCGTAAACCATGCAATACATTATCGTGGGTATCGGAGGACAGGGCATTCTTTTTTCCAGCCGGGTAATGGGACATCTCGCCCTCGCCCGGGGAGAGGAGGTTCTGGGCAGCGAGGTGCATGGCATGGCCCAGCGGGGAGGCTCCGTGATCAGCCATTTCAAAATGGGGAACTACGATTCTCCCATGGTTCCCGAGGGATCTGCGGATGTACTGGTGGCCTTCGACCAGACCGAGGCGATCCGGAATTTCTCCTTTCTCAAAAGGGGAGGGCATGCGGTGATCAACCTGGACGCTCCGGAGATTCTGGAAAACGAAGACCTTCGAAAATATGTACAAAAGCGGGAGATCTCCCTGCACACGTTGAAGGGATATGACATTCTTCAAGCGGAGATGGGAGGAAAGTTCCTCTTCCTCAACGTCCTCATGCTCGGCGCTCTCTGCGGCTCCGGAGTGGGGGGCTTCTCCCTGGAAGAGATGGAAAAGGCCCTTCGGGATCTGGCACCTCCGAAATTCCTGGAAGCCAATCTCAAAGCTCTGCATTTGGGCTACGAAGCTACCAAATAGCCCATCTTTTGCAAATTTCTTTCTGGAGGTGAATAGTGTGAACAACTTTCCCGCCCATCTTTTCAGCAAACCCGTAAAACATTTTCAGCCCTCGGGAATCGAGAAAATGGTGGCCTATCTCAAGGAACCCGGAATGATTTCCTTCTCCGGCGGCATGCCCGCTCCGGACACCTTTCCCATCGAAGCCTTCGCGGAATGCGCCGAGATCATCCGCGCCGAAGGAACCACGATTCTCCAGTACGACAATCCCCAGGGATACGCTCCTCTCCGGGAATTTCTCGCAGCATGGACCTCTCCCCGGATGGGGAGGAACGTCTCCCCCGGAGAAATTCTTATCACCGCGGGATCCATGCAGGGCGCGCATCTCTTTGCCCTGGCCCTGATGGACCCCGGCGAATACGCTCTCATCGAGGAGCCCACCTTCATGGGAGTTACGGGCTCCATGAACAACCACGGCATTCGTTTTATCGGCATTCCCTGCGACGACCAAGGGCTCCGGGTGGATCTCCTGGAGGAAACCGTGGAGCGGGGGCGGAAAGAGGGAAAAATCATCAAGTGCCTCTATACCATTCCCAACTTCCAGAACCCTTCGGGAACCACTCTCAGCCTGGAACGGCGCAAAAAGCTGGTGGAGCTGGCGGAAAAGCTGGACCTGGTAATTCTCGAAGACGATCCCTACGGATACGTTCGTTTTTCCGGCGAACACCAGCCCACCCTCTATTCCCTGGATACTTCCGGCAGAGTGCTCTACGCAGGATCCTTCTCCAAGATTCTCGCTCCGGGGGTCCGCATCGGCTGGTGCACGGGGCATCCCGATCTCATCCAGGTGATGAACACCTTCAAGCAGGGAGAGGATGTAAGCACCAGCGTTCTTTCCCAGGCCCTGGTCTACGAATATTGCCGCCGGGGAGATTTGGACAGATATCTCCCCGGCATTATCGATTATTACAGGAAAAAATGCGCTGCCATGGAGCGGGGTCTTCGGGAGCATCTCCCGCAAAACCAGGCGCATTTCGTAACCCCCGAGGGAGGTTTTTTCTTCTGGCTCACCACTCCGTCTCTCGATTCGGGAGAACTTTTCGAGAGAGCCATCGCCCACAAGGTAGCGGTGGTTCCCGGAGCTCCCTTCTATCCCAACGGAGGAGGCGAACACTCCTGCCGGCTCTGTTTCACCTTTCCCGAAGAAGCGGATATTCTCGAAGGATGCCGACGCCTCGGAAAAGCGTTACAGGAAATGTTATCTTCATAAAAGGAGCCCTTGATGATGGATTCTTCCAAAAAAGAGATCTTTAGCATTCTGACGATAAATCCCGGAGGCACCTCCACGAAAATCGCTCTCTTCCGGAACGAGGAAGAGGTCTTTCGCAAGGTGGTGGAGCATTCCGCAGAGGAGCTCAAGAAGTATTCCTGCATCTTCGACCAGTATCCCTATCGGTGCGAGGTCATCCGTAAAACCCTGGAAAATGCGGGAATATCCCTCGGAGACATTGCCGCGGCGGTAGGACGCGGAGGGCTTATGCAGCCCATTCCCGGAGGAACCTACCGGGTCAATTCCCTTATGCTGGAAGATCTCCGGGAACGCCCCCAGGGCCTGCACGCCTCGAACCTGGGAGCCGCCCTGGCGAAGGAGCTCGGGGATGCTGCAGGAGCCCCCTCCTTTATCGTGGATCCCGTGGCTACCGACGAAATGGAACCGGTGGGACGCGTCTCGGGATTTGCCGAAATGGAACGCCCCAGCCGCTGCCACGCTTTGAATCACAAAGCGGTGGCCCGGAGGGTGGCCCGAAAAATGGGAGGTTCCTACGGGGACTACAACTTCGTGGTAGCTCACCTAGGCACCGGAGTCAGCGTGGCGGCTCACGCCAAGGGGCGGATGATCGACGTCTGCGACGCGGTCTCCGAAGGCCCCTTCTCGCCGGAACGGGCGGGGGGACTTCCCGCAGCGACCCTGGTGCAGCTCTGCTACTCCGGAAAATACACCTTCGAAGAACTTTTCCGCACTCTCTACACCAAGTCGGGAATCTACAGCTATCTGGGAACCAAG
>ERZ795057.700-NODE-700-length-33341-cov-936.211951_pt1 | contig 33341 bp, 30 predicted proteins | sample MGYA00375141_ERZ795057 | MGnify/ENA primary metagenome ERZ795057 (study PRJEB30186, sample SAMN05720163) | activated sludge metagenome | isolation source: Anaerobic digester | place: Hong Kong | collected 2015-01-26 ...
ATTTCCGGTGCCGGATCTTTTTGTCTATATATTTTGAATTGAGCAAACGGAGGATTCCCATGTAATCCAGCTTAAACTCCAGATAGTCACCTACTTTGTAATTCTTTGGATTGTCTCCCAGATCGATCACCAGCATATCTGAACTGCCTCCCACAATGGATACATGTTCATCAGCAGGGAAGAGGTGTTTGCGATCCACGTCCAGAAGCCCGACATCTACCAATGCCCTGTAACTTGTTTTTCCGTGAAGAGATTCATCAAAAGTAGGAGTGTCTCCTTCCAGGTTGGTCCCGAATTCTCCTATGGGCACCTGTGGCTTCTCCATCAATTCAATAATTTCACTGAAAAGTACGAATACATCGGTCCTCATTTTCCTGAGGGTAGTATTGTTGTACACATCGGTTCCGCAGAACAGTGTTTCGCCCACGCGGAAATGATTGATGCCTTTGGGCAGCAGGCGTTGAAAAATGAGTGGGATGGTTACGGAAGATCCGCCGGATACGTATCGGATCTTTTTGTTGAATTTGGCTTCGATCAATTGCTGGTAAAGACATAGCTGTATAAGCTTATCCTGGTTGGGAAGCACACCGTACAGGCAGCTCAGGTTGGCCCCGAGCCCCACCACTTCAATATTTTCCAGCCGGAAAACTTTGTCGTAAAAATCCAGAACACTGTCACGCATGACTCCTTCCCGCAATTCCCCCAGTTCTATCATGATGATGATCTTGTGGATTTTCCCTTGCCGTTCTGCCTCTCTTGCAAGAAGTCTTATGGTCTCGATCTCTGTGTTCATGCTGATGTCGGCATATTGCACAAGACTTTTAATACCTCGTTTGGCAGGAGGTTTGATATATATGGTTTCAATGTCCGGTCTGATGGATTTGATCAGTTTCAGATTGGATATTCTGGAATCACAAACCTGGTTGATGTTCAGGCGAAGCACTTCCTGTATGTAATCCTTGTTCCCGCACAGGAGTTTGGTTACGATAGACCACTGGATGTTCCTTTTCTTGAAAAGTTTGTCCAGGTAGTCAAAATTGGCTTTCAGCTTGGCTGTGTCCAGCGATATATATGCCATGACATTAGTTTTTGTGGTACCTCATTTCCAGGTACTTATTGGTAAAGCCCAATTTCTCGTAAAGGATTTTCGCAGGGTTGTTTGGTTCCACGTGCAGGGCTACATTGCCTTCTGCCGTTTCCAGGGCCATCCGCATCATTTTTTTGCCTATTCCCTGCCCCCTGAACTCGTTGTGGGTAGCTATGTAGACCAGCAGGTTTTCAGGGACGAATCCTTGCATGCCGGTTTTTGTGACAACTACCACGCAGGTTATGATACCTTCGTGGGAAGATTGCAGGATGAATCCCCCGGGAGAATCGGTTTCTTTCAGGGCATAGTTGATGGCTTTTTCAATATCGGAGGGATTGTCGCCGAATTGTTCCAGGTGTTTTTCCAGGAAAGCCACCATGGCTGTTTTCTGTTCTTTTCCGGGTTTGTTATTTTGGTCGTAGCGTAAGATTTCCATGAAATTTTCTTTTTTATTGATTATTTGTTGTTTTTTTTACCAGATGCAAAAGGACCCATTCCTCTTTTTCTTTTCTTTCTAACAGAACCAGACCGTTTCTGTTTGCGGCACCGGTCAATTCAGGAATATCGTCAGTGTAAAACCCGCTGAGCAAAAGATGTCCTCCTTCAGGTTTCAGCCCGCCGGACAAGGTATCCATTTCATCGGCCAGAATGTTTTTGTGAATGTTGGCCAGTATCAGTCCGTACCTGTTTCTTTGGACCAGAGATGCGTCTCCGTGTTTTACTATGATCTTATGAGGGATCCGGTTCCTCCGTGCATTTTCCCGACAGGAATGTACGGCACGTCTGTCAGTATCCAGTGCGTGTACCGGAACGGCTGCCCCCATTTTTGCAGCCAGAATGGCCAGTACCCCTGTGCCGCAACCCAGGTCCAGAACGTGCGTGTTTTTGATGGATCCGCTTTTTTCCATTTCCAACAATGTTTCCAGCATCATGTACGTAGTCGGATGATGCCCTGTCCCAAAAGACGATTCAGGTTGAATGACCAGTCTCCATTTGGTCTCAGGCCATACTGCTATCATTGAATCCCTGCCCGGGGATCTTATGTTGCATCCTTTTCCTGCGTTTACGGTCACCGGATCAAAACGGGATTCCCAATCGGTATTCCAGTTTTTTTCAGGAACGAATTCCTTGGAATAAACGGCAATTCCGTATGTTTCCAGCAGAAGCCTCAAGTGAGATTCATTAAAATCTTCGGCAGTTACGTAGGCCTTAAGTACAGGTGGTTCGGTGAGAAAACCGTTGTATCCGATCTCCGCAAGTTCTGCCGTAAGGATACCTTCTGTTTCTTCCTTGTACGGCTCGATGTTTATGCTGACGGCAATGTGATCCATTGGTTAAGCAAACGATCCGGCTATGGCCAGGAAATCGTCTGCTTTCAGGGAGGCGCCGCCAATCAGGCCGCCGTCCACGTCCGGCCGGGCAAAGAGTTCTGCCGCATTCGAAGGTTTGCAGCTGCCCCCGTAGAGGATTGGGGTGGATTTGGCAAGATCTCCGAAAGACTCGGCAAGAAATGAACGGATAAAAGCGTGCATTTCCTGTGCCTGTTCAGAAGTGGCTGTTTTGCCCGTGCCAATGGCCCAAACAGGTTCGTAAGCCACGATAACTTTTTTGAAATCATCGGGATCCAGATTGAACAGCACTTCGCGGATCTGGGAAGATACAACCTGGAAGTGCATTTCGGATTCACGTTCTTCAAGCACTTCACCTACACAGAAAATAGGTCTGAGCCCGTTAGCCAGTGCCTGTTGTATTTTCTCAAGCAGGATCTCGTTGGTTTCTCCGTAATACTCCCGTCTTTCAGAATGTCCCAATATGACGTACTGACAAGGAACGGAAGCAAGCATTGCAGCAGAAACTTCTCCGGTGAAAGCTCCTTTATCCCTGGCAGCGCAATTCTGTGCCGAAAGGCCCGGATTCTTTGTATTACCGATAATCCCTGATATAGTGCTCAGATGGGTAAAAGGAGGTGCCACAATGAGCGTTACACCGGCAGGAACATTTGCCATACCTCGAAGAATATTTTCTGTCAGTTCCTTACCTTCCCGGATGGTGGTGTTCATTTTCCAATTGCCGGCTACAATTTTTTCTCTCATATGTTTGATGTTTTAGATGATCTATCTATCCTGCAAAGGTAAGAAAATGATTGGTTATTTGACGATTAATACCTACTTTTGCAGCCCCTTATAAGATTAATACTATGAATATCACTAAGAAACAAATTGATGACCTTTCCTTGCAGGTAACCGTTTCAATTGAAGAAAATGACTATAAAGAAAAGGTAAAGAAAGCGCTGAACGATGTCCGCAGAAAATTGGATATCAAAGGATTCAGAAAAGGAATGGTGCCCATGGGCATGGTAGAGAAAATGTACGGACGTTCTACCTTGCTGGAGCAGGTCAATACGATCATTTCCCAGGCACTGAACGATTATATGGAAAAGGAAGAAATTCGCATTATCGGAGAACCGCTGGCTTCTGAAGAACAGGCCAAAACAGATTGGGACAACGATGTTGACTTTACGTTCTCATTTGACCTGATGTTGGCTCCGGTAGTGGATATTCCCATTAACAAGGACCTGCACATTCCCCTTGTTAAGAAGGCCGTCACCGACAAAGAGGCAGACGAGTACATTGCAGGGCTTCTGAATCAGCACGGAACTATGGATGTTGCGGATAAGGCGGAGAAGGAAGATTTTCTCAAGGTTGATCTCACGCAGGGAGAAACCGTGATCACCGATTCCTATCTGAACCTGAAATCGGTACCCAAATTGAAAGATAAGAAAGTATTTATCGGGAAAACAGCCGGTGAAGAGGTTCAGGCAGATATCACGACTCTTTTTGCCAAAGAGGAAGAGCGTGCCATGTTGTTGCAGGTAAAACCGGAAGAACTTGAAAAATATCCTGATCCCGTATTCACTTTTACGATCAAAGAGATCAAGCGTTTCAAGGCGGCTGAGGAAACCCCGGAGTTGTACGACAAGTTGTACGGCGAAGGGAATGTTACCACTCATGAAGCTTTTTTGGAAAAGATAAAAGCACAAATTGAAAAAAACCACGAAGGGGAGAGCAATTACCAATTTGCACAGGACGTACGCAGGATCCTGATGGAGAAAGCAGCTATCCGATTGCCCGAGAACCTGTTAAAACGCTGGCTGTACGAAGGCAACGACGGAAAATTCACCATGGAACAGATAGAGAAAGACTTCCCCGCATTCCTGGAAGATTTCAGCTGGCAGCTTATACGTGAGTCCATTATGAAGAAGGCAGAGATCAAAGTGGAAAAAGACGATATGATCCAGAGTGCGGTGGCTATGGCCCGTTACCAGTTTGCCATGTACGGCATGAACGACGTGGCTGACGAACATCTGATAAAATATGCGGAAAGTATGCTGGCCAACGAAAAGGAGGCCCGCAATCTATACGAAAGGGCAGAAGAAAACAAAGTAATTTCGTATATTCGCGAAAACGTTTCAGTTGATATTAAAGAAGAATAACCCATGACGGAATTTGAAAAATTTGCCATCAAACATAAAGGTATCAGCAGCCTGAGTTTGCACCGGTACCAGTCTCTGTCCGGCAGTCCGGAAGCATCTATTACTCCTTTCATCATAGAGGAACGTCAGCTGAATGTAGCCCAGATGGATGTTTTCAGCCGTCTTATGATGGATCGTATTCTTTTCCTGGGAGTTCCCATTTTTGATGAAGTGGCCAATATTGTACAGGCTCAACTGCTTTTCCTGGATTCAGTGGATCCCGGGAAAGACATCCAGATGTATATCAACTCTCCCGGCGGAGCCGTTACGGCCGGTTTGGGAATCTATGACACCATGCAGCTGGTGCATTCGGATGTGGCTACCATTTGTACCGCCCAGGCAGCCTCTATGGCGGCTGTACTGCTGGCTGCAGGTAATCCCGGAAAACGTTCTGCTTTGCCCCATTCCCGCGTGATGATCCATCAGCCCATGGGCGGGGCCCAGGGACAGGCTTCAGATATGGCAATTGCCGTAAAGGAGATTCTGGAACAGCAGAAACAGTTGTACCAGATCCTTGCCGAACATACCGGGAAACCACTCAAGCAGATCACCAAGGATGCCGACCGGGATTTCTGGATGTGTGCCGAAGAAGCCGTTAAATACGGGATCGTGGACGAAGTCCTGAGAAAAACCAAAAAGTAATGCAGAAAAAACCGCTCGATACGGACCGTTGTTCCTTCTGCGGCAGATCCAGCAAAGAAACAGGGGTGCTGATCACCGGGCTCCATGCATCCATTTGTGAGAATTGCCTCAAGGATGCAAATGCTGTTCTGGGAGAAATGTACGGGAATCCATTTCATGATGAAGCACAGGCCATTTACGGGAATCATCCCAAACAGGTTGAGAGCCCTCTTAAAACGCCCAGGGAGATTCATGCATTTCTGGATCAGTATGTTATTGGACAGGAAGAAGCCAAGAAGTTCCTTTCCGTTGCCGTATACAATCATTACAAGAGAATCCGTTCCAACGGGCAAAACGATATAGATGTTGAAAAATCCAACATTTTGCTGGTTGGTCCCACCGGAACGGGTAAAACACTTTTGGCCAACACCATAGCACGAATGTTGAACGTGCCTTTTGCCATTGTGGATGCAACGGTCTTGACAGAGGCAGGGTATGTGGGAGAAGATGTGGAAAGTATCCTGACACGGCTTTTGCAGGCGTCCGATTACAACGTGGCCAGGGCCGAACAGGGTATAGTCTTTATTGATGAACTGGACAAAATCGCGCGAAAAAGCGATAATCCTTCCATAACCAGGGATGTATCGGGGGAAGGGGTGCAACAGGCCTTGCTCAAATTACTGGAAGGGACCGTTGTCAATGTGCCGCCCCAGGGAGGTCGTAAACATCCGGAACAACACCTGATCCCTGTCAATACAAAAAATATCCTGTTTGTATGCGGAGGTGCATTTGAAGGTATAGAGAAAAAAATTGCCAAAAGGCTGAATACTTCCGTTGTCGGTTACGGAATGGCGGAAAAGGTCGCCCGAATAGACAAGGATAACCTGATACGCTACGTGGCTCCTCAGGATTTGCGTTCCTACGGACTCATACCCGAGATCGTTGGCAGGGTGCCGGTCATTACTTTTCTCAACAGGCTGGACCGGGCCGCCTTGTTGGATATTTTGACAAAACCAAAAAACGCACTCATAAAACAGTACAAACACCTGTTTGCTCTGGACGGGATCAAATTATCCATAGACAAGGATGTGATGGAGTACATTGTGGATACCGCCATTGAGTTCAAATTGGGAGCCAGGGGGTTACGTTCCATATGCGAAGCGATCATGGTTGATGCCATGTATGACGCACCCTCTTCCGACAGGAAATCGTTGCGCGTAACATTGCCGTATGCGGAAAAACGTGTGGAAAAACTTACTAAAATTATTTAAATCAAGATATCATGAGCGAAATCAAAGACTTTATTGAAAAGAATTCACCGCGTTTCCTGGAAGAACTTTTTAAACTGATCCGTATTCCGTCTGTCAGTTCTCAAAACGAGCACAAAGAAGACATGCACAAATGCGCTCAGCAGTATGTAGTGTCTTTGATGGAAGCAGGAGCCGATGAAGCCCGGATATATCCTACATCAGGCCATCCCGTAGTTTTTGCCCAAAAGATCATAGATCCCCAAAAACCGACCGTTCTGGTCTACGGACACTATGATGTGCAACCTGTGGATCCAATAGAATTATGGAAGTCGCCTCCTTTTGAACCCGAGGTTCGTGACGGCGCTATTTATGCCCGGGGTGCCGATGACGATAAAGGACAATCTTTTATGCACGTTAAGGCATTTGAATATTTGGTTTCCACCGGTCAGTTGCCATGCAATGTCAAGTTCCTGATAGAAGGGGAAGAAGAGATCGGGTCACCTTCTTTGGGAGCATGGGCCCGTGAAAACAAAGAACTGCTGGCCTGTGATGTGATGCTGGTATCGGATACAACCATGATCAGCGAAGAGGTCCCCTCCATAAATACGGGGATGCGCGGTCTGGCTTACGTGGAAGTAAAAGTCACCGGGCCCGACAAAGACCTGCATTCCGGTCATTACGGGGGAGCTATTGCCAATCCAATCAACACTTTGTGTTCAATGATTGCCCAACTGATTGATGACAAGGGCAGGATTACGGTCAAAGGTTTCTATGACGATGTGGTGGAATTGTCTGCCGCAGACAGGGAAATGCTGGCCCGGGCACCATTTGATCAGGAACATTATAAAAAATCCATAGGAGTAGGCGATGTTTCCGGTGAAGCCGGATATTCCACACTGGAACGCACCGGGATACGTCCGTGTCTGGATGTAAACGGAATATGGGGCGGCTATACCGGGGAAGGAGCCAAAACCGTATTGCCATCATACGCTTGTGCCAAAATATCAATGCGTCTTGTCCCCAATCAGGACCATAAGAAGATTGCCCGCCTTTTTGCAGAGCATTTCAAATCACTGGCACCGGCAAGTGTGAAAGTTGAAGTGAAAGAACATCACGGAGGGCAGGGATTCCTGGCACCGATATCTTCTCCCATGTACAAAGCCGCTGCAAAAGCCGTGGAAGATGTGTACGGGGTTGAACCTGTACCAAGCCGCGGAGGCGGAAGCATTCCCATTCTTGCCGAGTTGGAGGGCATCTTGAACGCACCGCCGTTGCTCATGGGTTTCGGCCTGGAGCGGGATACCATTCATTCTCCCAACGAAAGTTATCTTTTAAGCCAGTTCCACAAGGGGATTGAATCCATTATCCTGTTTTACAAGTATTACAATAAAAATTAGAAGGCTATGAAATGGCTGTTTTTACTGGTTTCTCTTGCAACATGGTTGCAGGAAGGCGATCCTGTGAAATTTTCCGCCAATTTTGATTCAGGATGCCTGGGTGACGTTGAATTAATAGATTCAGTACGGGTCAGACCTTCCCTTACGGATTCGGTCCTTCATCTTTCATACCGTATAATTTCCAGATCTGATCCCGACAACCCGGCAAACCCGGAATTGCCGCCCAGCGGCAGGTGGTTCTATTTTTTGATGGAAAATGTAAAGGGGAAACACATATACCTGAATTTTGAAAATACCGATCCCAAAAGGGCTGTTTTTTCTTATGACGGAGAATCTTTTCAAAGATTCGAACATTACATGGCCTCTATGCGTAAAGTTTCTGCTTTATTTGAAAGGGATTCGGTGTATATAGCTTACTTTATTCCTTACGGATGGAACAGGCTTCAAAGCAAACTGAAACAGTGGACAGCTCCATCTTACGTTACAATGGACACATTGGGTTTCAGCATGATGGGGTTCCCACTTCAGATGTTAACGGTGACTGATCCGAAAACGCCTGATGATCAAAAAAACAGGATATGGATACATGCCCGGGTACATCCCGGTGAGACGCCGGCAAACTGGCAGCTTGAGGGTCTCCTGGACCGCCTGACGGAAGATTCTCCCACAGGACGCGAATACAGACGCCGCTCGGTTTTTTACATAGTTCCCTTCACGAATCCCGACGGTGTATACGGGGGTTATTCCCGATCCAATGCCAGGGGGATTAACCAGGAGATTAACTGGGATCATCCCGATTCAATAACCTCTGTTGAAGTTACTCTGTTACGTGCCAAAATGGATTCCCTGACAAAAAAAGAGCCTTTTGATCTGGTTTTGAACGTACATGCACAATCCTCAGACAAGGCAAGCTATTATATTCATACAGCAGAATCCACCACACCTGAATATTACGGGAATGCCATGAAGCTGGCCTACCTGACAACGGATGACAATCCGTACTTTTTCCCGGAGGATATGTTTTATTCAGCTCCGGCGTCGCGTTATGTGGAAGGGTGGATCTGGAACAGGACTAAAGGCAAAACACTTGCACTGACCATTGAAATGCCGTATTCCTATTACAATGAAAACCCTGAAAACGAATGGGTAACCCTTGAATCCCTGAAAGAAAACGGGGAATACCTTTTACGGGCGGTCTCGGATTATTTCCACTGGGATGTGCCGGGCAGGCATATCCTGGAAGGAAGTGTCAGAGGCAAAAGGACCGTTTACCGTTATTCAATGCTGCCTGCAGGAGAGTATGTGATCTATACCTGGGACAATGCCTGGGTACCTTACGATACGGTAGTCAAAAAACGTCCGGGTTCTTTCCGTTATGTGATACGTTCCGGTGATGAACCCTACAAAGGACCCCTCCGGGTAAGTTTTATTTGGCGTAATTAACCGCTCTGGTTTCCCTGATGACAGTAATTTTGACTTGTCCGGGATATACCATTTCGTCCTGGATCTTTTGTGCGATATCGTGTGAAAGCCTTTCGGCATCCTGGTCTGTAACCTTTTCGGATCCAACTATTACACGCAATTCCCGCCCGGCCTGAATGGCGTATGTCTTGGTGACACCCGGATAGGTCAGGGCCAGATCTTCCATGCCTTTAAGGCGTTTGATGTAGGATTCGATGACTTCCCTGCGCGCACCGGGGCGTGCACCGGAGATCGCATCCCCTACAAGGATCAGCGGGGCTATCAAAGACGTCATTTCGGTTTCCTCGTGATGGGCTCCTATGGCGTTGCATACTTCCGGTCTTTCCTTGTATTTCTCGGCAAGCCGCATTCCCAGGATGGCGTGGGGCAGTTCGGGATCTTCATCGGAGACTTTCCCGATATCATGTAACAGACCGGCTCGTTTGGCCAGTTTTGTGTTCAGTCCCAGTTCGGAAGCCATGATGGCACACAAATTGGCAACTTCACGGGAGTGTTGCAGCAAGTTTTGTCCATAGGAAGAACGGTATTTCATTTTTCCCACCAGGCGGATCAGTTCCGCATGGAGTCCGTGGATGCCCAAATCAATGCAGGTCCTTTTTCCGGTCTCTATGATTTCTTCTTCAACCTGTTTTTGGATTTTTGCTACTACTTCTTCTATACGTGCCGGGTGTATGCGGCCGTCGGTAACCAGTTGGTGCAATGCCAGGCGGGCTACTTCCCTGCGAACGGGATCAAATGCGGAGAGCAAAATGGCTTCGGGAGTGTCGTCTACTACTATTTCCACACCGGTAGCAGCTTCCAGGGCACGAATGTTTCTGCCTTCACGCCCAATGATCCGGCCTTTGATCTCATCGCTGTCAATATTGAACACCGTAACGGCATTTTCTATGGCAGTTTCCGAAGCTACACGCTGAATAGTGTTGATAACCACGCGTTTGGCTTCTTTTCCGGCAGTCAGTCGTGCTTCGTCCATTACCTCACTGATATAGGACATGGCCTGGCTTTTAGCCTCTTCTTTCATATTTTCAATAAGCAATGCCTTGGCGTCTTCTGCAGACATGTTGGCCATGCTCTCGATCTTTTCAATTTGTTGCTGGCGTAATTTTTCGTATTCCTCCACCTTTTTTTCCGCCAGTTCCATCTGGGCAGCCAGGGTGTCTTTCAGCGTCGAGACTTCCTTGTGTTTTCTCTGCATCTCGGCGTTTTGCTGATTCATGGCGATTTCCCGCTGTTTCAGCTTGTTTTCTGCCTGTGCGATCTTGTTGTTTCGTTCCGATATCAGCTGTTCATGTTCAGATTTCAATTGCAAAAATTTCTCTTTGGCCTGGAGTATTTTTTCTCGTTTTATGTTTTCGGCCTCCAGTTCAGCATCCTTAAGAAGAATTTTAGCCTTTTTCTTCAGGACCACGGACCTGAAGTATGTGTATCCCAGCACAAAGCCGGTCAGAAGGCCGGCGATTATGCATATAGCAATGGTTATATATGTGTTGTTCATAAGTGTAATTAGTATATATATGTTTTTTAGTTGTCGTCATAATATAAAAAACCCGTTAACATACCGCTATTTAGCAAAAACCCTGATAAGCAGGATTTGGAGGATCTGAGCTTTGTTGCAAACTTCCCGCGTCCCGAAAACGGAATTCCCCGAAGGGTAACTAGGGGCCTGTTTTTAACAGTCAAGACACTCCATAAAGTTTAAAGTGTTGAGTTTCGCAAAGAGCTTGGTATGTAACGGGTCAAAAATTATCTTTCCAGGTATTCTCCTAAAAAACTATCCAATGTGGCTATTTCAGTAATGATCTCGTTCGTTTCGTTGTCTTTTTCGTATTTCAGCAGACTCAGTACAAACTGAAGGGCTGCCATGGCCAGTGCATCCTGGGTATCCTGTCCGGAGTACTTTACGCTGAATTGCTCTATTTTCTGATTGATGCGCAAAGCCGCTGCACGGACCATCTCCTCGTCTTCGGATGCTATTCGTAAGGGATAATAACGATCCGCTATACTGATCTTTATGGATAATTTTTCTTCACTCATTGTTGTGCTCTACCGGTTGAGCATGTTTATACATTTATCAATTTCCCTGATCAACTTCCCGATTTTCTGTTTTGCTTCCTTTGCATCTTCACCCGATGACTGAAAGGCTCCGGCCATCTGGAGTTTTTGCACTTTGTTTTCTAAGTCTTCTTTTTCTTTTTTATATCTGTTTAGTTCTTCGCTAATAGTTTGTAATTGGCTGTTTAATTCACGGTTTTCCGTCAACGCCCTTTCATGCAGAGAAATAAGCATCTCTATCTTCTGCTTTAACGGGTCAATAATGGCTGCGTGTTGAGGTTTCATCTTTTTATACCGTTAAGCAAAGATAATGCTTTTTTAATGAATAAAAAAAGAGGTCTAAACGACCTCTTTTACGTGTTCTTTTCCCACCTCTATCGCCTTTTCGTTCAGAGGAATCAGGTGATGATGCCTCTCCGGCAATGATTTTTTCAGGCCTTTCAGCACATTCTCTTTGTCCAGAATGGGCTTTAGTTTCAAATAGGCCCCCAAAACCATCATGTTGAACGTTCTTGACATTTCCATACGGTTGGCCAAATCGGTAGCCGCTATGGAATAAACCTTTATGTCTTTGCGGACCGGATGACGGGAAATCCCGTTGGGATCGTATAACAAAAGACCGCCTTTACGGATCATCGGTTCGAATTTATCCATGGATTGCTGGTTTAGCACTATGGCTGTGTCACACCATTGCAAAATGGGTGAGCTGATTCGTTTGTCACTAATAATTACGGTAACGTTGGCTGTTCCTCCCCGCATTTCAGGTCCGTATGAAGGCATCCAGGTTACTTCCTTGTCCTGCATGATTCCTGAATAGGCAAGTATTTTACCCATAGAGAGGACTCCCTGTCCTCCAAATCCGGCTATAATCAATTCTTCTTTCATAATTATCTGTCTTTTATATCTCCCAGGGTATAAAACGGGAACATGTTATCTTCCATCCATTTATTGGCTTCTACAGGAGGCATTTTCCAGTTGGAATTGCAGGCAGCCACTATTTCTACAAAGGAAGTACCTTTTTTCTGTGCCGAGTTTTCAAAAGCTTTCCTGATGGCCTTCTTGGCTTTTCGCACGTTGGCAGGATTTTCGACCGCCTGGCGGGTAACGTAGCAGGTGCCTTCCAGCTGGGCCACAAGCTCGGTGATTTTCAAGGGATATCCGTTCAACTCGGATTTCCTGCCGTAAGGGGTTGTGGAGGTCTTCATGTCAATGAGGGTCGTCGGGGCCATCTGTCCTCCGGTCATGCCGTAAATGGCGTTATTGATGAAAATCACAACAATATTCTCTCCGCGGTTGCATGCGTGTATGATTTCTGCTGTTCCGATTGACGCCAGATCTCCGTCTCCCTGGTAGGCAAATACGTATTTATCCGGATAAAGTCTTTTGGTGGCTGTTGCCAGGGCCGGCGCCCTTCCGTGGGCGGCCTGCTGCCAGTCAATGTCCAGGTATTTGTATGCGAAAACGGCACATCCCACGGGCGATATTCCTATGGTTTTGTCCTGAATGTCCATTTCTTCGATCACCTCGGCCAGTAATTTGTGTACCACTCCGTGGCTGCATCCGGGACAATAGTGCATCACCGTGTCTGTAAGCACTTTGCTTTTTTTGTATACCAGATTTTCGGGTTTGATTATTTCGTTAATGTCCATAATGATCTTCAATTAAAGGTTGAATTTTTCAGCAAAGGCATTGAATACTTCTTCGGGCGAGAATATGGATCCTCCCATCCGGCCGTAAAACTCTACGGGAACCGCTCCGTTAACAGCCAGCCTTACATCTTCTACCATTTGTCCGGAGTTGAGTTCGACCGACATGATGCCTTTGAGTTGGGGTAACATCTCCTGAATTACGGGTGTCGGGTAGGGGAAGAGGGTTATGGGTCTGAGGAGTCCCAGACGGATGCCTTTTTCCCGGGCAATTTCAACGGCTCCTTCACATATACGGGAAGAGCTGCCAAAAGCCACCATCAGGTATTCTGCATCATCGCACAGCGTCTTTTCAAAACGGATCTCATTTTTTTCAATAGTCCTGTATTTTTCCTGCAGTCTGAGGTTAATGGCTTCCATTTCCGAAGCTGCCAGGGACAGGGAGGAGATGATGTTTCCTTTCCGGGTTGCGGGTTTTCCCACGGTGGCCCAATGCCCGTATTTTTCGGCTATTTCCTTGTCTGTCAGTCGTCTGACAGGATCACGCAATTCCACCTTTTCCATCATTTGGCCGATGGCTCCATCGGAGAGGATCATGGTGGGAATACGGTATTTGAAAGCCAGTTCAAAGCCGAGTCCTACAAAGTCGTACATTTCCTGTACAGAGGCTGGGGCCAGCACAATGATCTTGTAATCGCCGTGTCCGCCGCCTTTTACGGCCTGGAAATAATCTCCCTGGGCAGGTTGTATGGTGCCCAAACCGGGGCCGCCGCGTATAACGTTAACAAGCAGGCAGGGGAGTTCTGCTCCGGCCATATAGGATATTCCTTCACACATCAGGCTGATGCCCGGACTGGAAGAGGAGGTCATGACTTTCTTCCCGCAGCAGGCACCTCCGTACAGCATATTGATGGATGAGGTTTCGCTTTCAGCCTGAAGAACTACCATACCTGTGGTCTCCCAGGGCATTTCTTCCATGAGTGTCTCCATCACTTCGCTTTGGGGGGTTATGGGATAGCCGAAATACCCGTCCGCTCCGTAACGGATAGCGGCAAGGGCAATGGCTTCATTCCCTTTCTTCAATAATTTTTCTGCCATAGTATTACTTTTGTTAAATTTTAACTTTGTATACAGTGATCACCGTATCCGGACATACTATTGCGCAATTACCGCAACCTATGCATTTGTCAGGATTTTCCATATATGCAAAGGGATATCCCTTGCTGTTAACTGTTTTTGAGAGGGCAATGGTCTGTGTAGGGCAATTGACTACACATACACCACATCCCTTACATTTTTCTGTGTCTACTACAATAGCGCCTTTGAATGCCATATTTTTGATAATTATTAGTTGTTTGCTCTAAATTCTTACAAATGTATAGTAAAAAATTAAAATTCCTTACATTTTATCGGTTAAAATACAAAAACCCTTTTGAGATGCCGTCCAGAACCCGGTCCAGATTCAGGAGTATGCCCAACAAAAGCAACGGGATGAGAATAATCATAACCTGCATGTGGGCGGGCAGTCCTTTATACCATTCAACCAAACGCTTAATCATTGGTTTTTAATATTCTTATCCTGGCGTCTACCGCTATTACACTCTTTGGTGTTCCCAAAAGCGGATTCAAATCCATTTCTGCAATTTCCGGAGCATAAGTACACAAAGCAGAAACCCTTTCCACCGCTTCTGCAAACAAATCTTCGTTTACGCCTTCCTGTCCCCTTGCTCCCCTTATCAATCCGTATCCTTTCAGATTGCGTATCATTTTACGGGCTTCTTCTCCTGAAACAGGGCTCAATCCGGTAGTGATATCCCGCAGCACTTCCACAAATATACCTCCCAGTCCGCATACTACGGTATGTCCGAAAGCCGGTTCCTTTTTTGCCCCTATAAAAAGTTCCCTGCCGTTGAGCATGGATTGAAGCAGTATAGCTGTAGTATCCTTAATGGTCATCATTTCCCTGAAATTGGCAAGCAGGCTTGTCTGATCCGTAATGTTCAGCCGGACCCCTCCGACATCCGATTTGTGAACGGGTCCCACCACTTTCATTACCAGTGGAAACCCAACCAGTTCGGCTGCTTTTATCAAGTCTTTTTCATTGTTTGCAGTGGCTTCCCGGGCGCGCGGAATACCCGCAGCATCCAGCAGGGCGCTTACCGTGCGGGGGGGAAGGTATCCTTCCGGGGCATTGTCAATAATGTTACGGATGGCTTTTTGATCCACAGGGGGAAAGGTAACTTCTTCAGGAACCGGGGCGGAAGTATTCAGTACCCTGGCCAGTGCGGATCCAAAAACAACTTCGTCCGGGAAATAGAGCCTTCCTTTTTTCTGGAACTCCAGGATTTCTTCCCGGACATTCAGAGCTGAAGGAAATATCGGGTATACGGGTTTGGTACATTCAGACATTTTTTTGTCCAGCAGATCGTATACGTCAAATACGGGAGTTAAGCCGGGTGAACCGAATATAACTGCCATACCGTCCATTTCGGGACAGTCGTGTTCCACAAAATCAATAATATCTCCCAGTTGTTTCGCCGTACCGGTAGCCAAAAAATCTATGGGATTGGCCGCCGAAGATCCGGGAAACAGTTTTTCCAGTAATTTTTTCCCTTTAGTGCTGTCTATGGGCGGAACATTTATCTTGTTTTCCGAAAGTACATCTGTAAGCATTACGGCCGGTCCGCCTGCGTGGGTAATGATACACATGTTTTTCCCTTTTGGAGTGCCTTTTAATAAGATGCATGCTACGGTCAGAAGCTGGTTCCTGCCGTTGCAACGTATGATTCCGGCTTTTTCAAACAGTGCGTTAACGGCAGTATCCGGACTTGCCAAAGCACCGGTATGGGAAGATGCGGCGCGGCTTCCTGCTTCTGAAGATCCGGCTTTGATGGCAGCGATCCTGGCTCCTTTTCGGTACAGGGAGGCGGCATGCTTCCATAATTTGAGCGGTTTTTTAATGCTTTCCGCATAGATCAGTTTTACGGGGGCACTTTGTCCGGGGACATAACTCTGATCCATATATTCCAAAACTTCCTCTACCCCTATTTGCGCCGAGTTGCCTACAGAGAAAACATTGGCAAAGGGAATGCCCAGTTGCACGGCTGCGTCAATTATGAAGAGGGCCGTGGCCCCCGATCCCGAGATCAGGTCTATGCTGTCCGGAACAAAACGGGGAATGGGGGAAGTAAAGACACCTGCATAATGCTCGTTCATGTACCCTACACAGTTGGGACCTATGAGCGTAGCCCGGTATTGGTCTGCCACCTGACGAATTTTCTTTTCAATTTGTGCCCCTTCAGGACTTTCTTCCGAAAAGCCTGCGGAAAAAATAATAATTCCTTTGGTGTGTTTGGCAGAGCAAAGCACTTCAACGGTGTGCAGGCAAAAGGCAGCAGGAATAGCCAGTATGGCTACGTCTGCCCGGGGGACATCCTCCACCCGGCGGTAGGAGGTCAATCCCTGTATATTGTCTGCTTTGGGATTGACAACATAGAGCTTGCCCGGATAACCGGTGTCTTTTAAATTTTTTAATACTTTGCCTCCGGGTTTCTGGAAGTCATCGGAACCTCCAACGACAACAATGCTTTCAGGATTCAGGAATTCTTCAGTGATCATCAAAATTGCTCGTTTATCTTACAAAGGTAGCAATTTGTTTGCCAATTTATCTAAATTTGTACCCTCATTAAAGAAGGGTAACATGATTATAATTGCAGACAGCGGATCCACAAAAGTAGCCTGGAGAATTCTTCATAAGGACGGTACGGTCCAGGCCATACAAACCATTGGAATCAATCCTTTTTTTGTATCTGAAGAAGACATATACCAGACTCTGGAGAATAGTCTGAGACCGGGTATAAAGGGGAATGTGGAACAGGTGTTCTTTTATGGAGCCGGGGTTGCCGGAAAAGATAAGATCGATATCCTCACCCGTTGTTTCAAGAGGGTGTTTCCGGGATGTGAAGTGGAGGCAAACTCGGATCTTTTAGCTGCAGCCAGATGTGTATGCGGCCATGAAAAAGGAATTGTGGCCATTCTGGGAACGGGAGCCAATACGTGTTTCTACGACGGGGAGAAAATTGCTGACAACGTTCCGGCATGCGGGTACATATTGGGAGATGAAGGCGGCGGTGCGGTACTCGGCAAAAAATTCATCTCGGATTATCTAAAAAGGATGTTGCCCGAAGACCTGCGCGAAGCGTTTGAGAAACAATACAAACTGGGTCTTTTGGATATTATTGAGAAAGTATACAGGCAACCCATGCCAAACAGATTCCTGGCATCGTTTACCTTATTCCTGGGAGAACATCAGACCCATCCTTACGTACAGGATTTTCTGGCGAAAGCTTTTGATGAGTTCTTTTTGCGCAACATCATACATTATGATTACAAAACGTATCCCGTAAATATTGTGGGATCGGTCGCCTTTTATTTCAAGGAACATGTTGAAGCTGCCGCAGCCCGTAACGGAATGAGAATCGGGAAAATTGTACGTACACCTGTGGAAGGATTGGTAACTTATCACAAGGATTTGATCAGTAAACAGAAATGATACAGAATATTACTGAACAGGCGTCCCGGTACGATCGCCTGGAAAAAATGCCCGTTAGGGAATTGTTGGAGAATATTAACCGGGAAGACCATACGGTTCCGCAGGCAGTGAAACCTTGCATACCGGATATTGAAAAACTGGTAGAAGGCATAGTCCCCCGAATGAAAGAAGGTGGCAGGCTGTTTTATATAGGTGCGGGGACAAGCGGAAGGCTTGGAATACTTGATGCATCCGAGATTCCGCCTACCTTCGGGGCACCCTATGACCTGGTAATCGGCTTAATAGCCGGAGGAGATACGGCTATCCGAAGGGCGGTGGAACAGGCAGAAGACAGCATGGAAGCAGGCTGGGAAGAATTGTTGTCTTACCATATTGGAGTAAATGACGTTTTGGTGGGAATTGCGGCTTCTGGAACAACTCCTTACGTCATTGGTGCTTTGCGCAACGCCCGCCGGCACGGTTTGCTGACAGCCTGCATAACATGTAACCCCGGTTCGCCCGTAACACACGAAGCCGAGATACCCATTGTGGCGGTGGTCGGTCCCGAGTTTGTTACCGGATCTACCCGTATGAAATCCGGCACGGCTCAGAAACTGATCCTGAACATGATTTCCACTGCAGTAATGATACGGATGGGTCGTGTTTCCGGCAACAAAATGGTGGATATGCAGCTGACTAATGCCAAACTGGTTGACAGGGGTACAAAAATGATCATGGAAGATACCGGTATTGAAGATTACAATCAGGCACATGCACTTTTGATGAAATACGGAAAGGTTCGGCTGGCAGTGGAAGCCTACAAAAAAGATCAGAATGTTTGAACCCCGCTATAATTCGGAATTATTGCAAAAAGCCGTTGATGCCTTTTCCCGGCTTCCCGGGATAGGACCGAAATCTGCCCTTAGGCTGGCTTTATATTTGCTTCGTCAGCCTATGGAAGAAGCAGATAATTTGGCAACTGCCGTTACTGATTTGCGTCATAAAGTGGTGTATTGTTCCGAATGCCGTATGATATCGGATGCTCCCCTTTGTCCGGTATGCTCCGATCCCAAAAGGGACAAAGGGATTATTTGTGTGGTGGAAAATGTCAGGGACGTCATGAGCATTGAACATACCGGCCGTTACAAAGGACTATATCACGTATTGGGAGGGATCATTTCTCCCATTGACGGAATAGGTCCTGCCGACCTGGCAGTGGAACCTTTGATGGAAAGACTCCAAAAAGGGAACGTCAGGGAAGTGATACTGGCTTTAAGTACAACTATGGAAGGAGAAACCACGTGTTTTTACCTTTTCAAGAAGATGTCCCCTTACCAATTGAAAATTACGACGATTGCCCGCGGCGTAGGCTTTGGCGATCAATTGGAATATACAGATGAACTGACTTTGGGAAGATCCATTGAAAACAGACAACTCTTTAAACCTGAATAACCAATTTCCCTACTTATGGAACATACATTTCCCCTTTCCTGGCTGTTGACGGCTTTTGCAGTGTATACGGCCCTGCTTTTCCTTGTGTCGTGGATCACCTCACGAAAGGCCGATAGCAATTCCTATTTCCTGGGCAATAAAAAATCTCCGTGGCCCATTGTGGCTTACGGTATGATCGGGACGTCCATCAGTGGTGTTACCTTTATCTCGGTACCGGGTAACGTAATGAACGAGAATTTTTACTACATGCCCCTTGTACTGGGATTTGTAATTGGTTATGTGGTTATCGCAAAAGTGCTGTTGCCCCTGTATTACAAGATGAATGTCACTTCCATTTATTCTTATCTGGAAAGCCGGTTTGGGTTCAGTACTTACAAAACGGGAGCGGCCGTATTTATGGTGTCGCGCGTTTTGGGTGCTGCCGTGAGGATCTTTATGGTTGTGCTTGTTTTGCATACGTTCCTGCCTCCGGGATCAGTCCCGTTCTGGATAGTAGCTGCGGTTTTTATGTTCCTCATATTTCTCTATACGTTCAAAGGGGGTGTCAAAACCATTATATGGACCGATGTGTTACAGACAACGTTTATGCTTTTGGCTGTCGTCCTCACGGTGATTAGTATTGCCAACCGGATGGATTGGACATTGGGTGAAATGACAAAAGCGGTAACGGCAACCGATTATTCCAAATGGTTCAACTGGGACTGGAGCGCGTCAAACAATGCTGTTAAGCAGTTTATCAGCGGGATTTTCATAACCATTGTAATGACGGGGCTTGACCAGGAGATGATGCAAAAGAACCTGTCCTGTAAGAATATTGAATCGGCACAAAAGAATATTTACACAACCAGTATCACACTGGTATTGGTAAATATCCTGTTTCTGTTCCTGGGTGCCGTGATGGCCATTTTCGTAAGCCAAAGGCTGGGAGGTATGGAAGGCATAGGATTGGCAGATGCTGCCGGTGTGTTCAGCAAAGCACAAACTGACAAGCTTTTTCCCGTGATCGCTTCTCAGTACCTGGGATTGGGTGTGGGATTATTCTTCATCATAGGATTGATCTCTGCCTCCTATCCGAGTGCCGGAGGGGCATTAACCTCGTTAACTACATCTTTTTGCATTGATTTCCTGGGTTTCAACAAAAGGAATGATATGGCTCAGGCCAGGAAAGACAGGATCCGCAAGATCACGCACGCCTCGTTTGCCGTGCTTTTTTTCTTGATAATACTGATCTTGTACGTTGTAAACAACCAGGCCATAATAAACCTGGTATACCTGCTGGCCGCTTATACTTACGGGCCGTTGCTGGGCTTTTTCTTCTTTGGGATTTTGACAAAATACCGTGTTCGTGACCGGGTAGCTCCTTATATAGCTTTGTTGTCACCGGTCCTGTGCTATCTGACGGATCTGGCACTTAAAACGTGGTTCGATTTCGGGTTGGGATTCACCATATTAATTGTCAACGGATTACTTACATTCTTCGGGATGTGGCTCTTCCGCGAAAAATCAACCGGAATGGCAAACTGATGTTTGTTTGAAAAAAAAAGTTACATTTGCAAAAATTATTCTCTAAGAGCAAATGCCGGACGGTTAAATAACCATATAATCCCTCGCTTGCAAGGACTTTAAAAACATGGGTATGCATATAAGTATAAAACATACAGGAAGTTCAGGGGCCTGCTGGCGAATTGCTCATAAAGTCAGATCAAAGCCGCGAAGTAGAAGGTAAACGTTTGCAATCGAATGTTTAACCTGTCAATCTTCGTATCATGATCGAAATTTTTTACAAATCAAAAGGACAAGTCTTAAGCGACACAGAAGTAAAGATCCTGGATAAACTGGGATTGGATGATGTTTTATGGATTGATTTGCACGATCCTACGGGAGAAGAAAAAAGAGCGGCCGAAGAATTTCTGGATACTACCTTGCAAAGCAGGGCGCAGGCAGAAGAAATTGAATCTTCTTCCAGGTATTTCGAAACCGAGACAACCATATTTGCCAATACAAACTTTTTGATTCCGGGTCCGGACGATTATTCCTCCGAACCGGTTTCTTTTATTCTGTCTGAGAGCATTCTGGTTACTTTGCGCCATACTCCCTTAAGAACATTATCCGAAGTTCAGCGAAAACTGTTGAACAATTACAGGTTGTTTCCTACAGGATATCATATTATGGTGAGCATTCTGGAAAACCGGATTGATGTGGATGCAGACCTGGTAGAAATCCTTTCAAAAGAAATTTCTCAATTGTCCAGACGTATTGATCTGGGTGAGTCCATGGGTGAAAATTTTCTGCTGGATGTGAATCAGCTGCAGGAGAACACTATGGTGATCCGGGCCAACGGCGTGGATAAACAAAGGGTGTTATCGGGTATTCTTAAAAGCGACAAATTTCCAAGGGATGTTTATTCCAAACTGGAGGTGCTGAACAAAGACGTGGATTCACTGATACATCATGCTAATTTCAGTTTTGAAAGACTGGAATACCTGCAAAATACGGCATTGGGTCTTATTAACCTGGAACAGAACAAATTGATGCGGGTTTTCACATTCGTATCCCTGTTGCTTATGCCTCCTACTCTGATTGCCAGTATTTACGGTATGAATGTGAAGTTGCCTATCATTTCCGAACACAAATGGTGGGATTTCGCGGTGTTGCTTTTCCTGATGCTGTTGACCGTTGTTATGTCCATATGGTTGTTCAAAAAAAGAAAAATGATCAAATGAAACCCGGATTGGCTTTTAGTGAAAGAATCGCTTTTTTAAGAGAAGCTTCGTATTTGGCTGAACCTTCTATAAGTGTTGAGAGAGCCCGGATCCTGACGGATTTTTACAGGAAAAACGAAGGCAAATATCCCGTTCCCGTATTGAGGGCATTGTCTTTTAAAGAATTATGTACTAAGCAGTCCATTTATATAGGAGACTTCGAATTGATAGTAGGGGAGCGGGGACCCGGTCCCAAAGCCGTACCGACATATCCTGAATTGACTTGTCACAGCGAACAGGATCTCCGGATCCTGAATACCAGGGAGCGTCAACGTTATGCTGTTTCCGAAGAAGATATCCGCATCTATAAGGAGGAGATCATTCCCTTTTGGAAAGGAAAAACATTAAGGGAACAAATCTTTTCCGTCTTGCCTACCGACTGGAAAGATATGTATGAAAGCGGCCTGTTTACGGAATTTGCGGAGCAAAGGGCCCCGGGTCATACGGCACTGGACGGTAAGATATACAAATACGGAATGAAAGATTTCCGACGCAGGATAGCAGGAGTCCTCTCGGCATTAGAAGGCGATGAAGATCCCGGATCCATCCGTAAAAGAGAAATGCTGCAGGCCATGGACATTGCTTGTGAGGCCTTGGTGATTTTCGCCCAAAGACATGCTGACCTGGCCCGGGAAATGGCCGGGGATTGCATGGCTCGCGGGGATGTGATGCGGGCCCGGGAATTGGAGTGTATAGCTGACGTTTGCATGCGCGTACCCGCCAATGCACCGGCCACGTACCGGGAAGCCTTGCAGATGTATTGGTTTGTCCACCTGGGAACCATCATGGAACTGAACGGCTGGGATGCTATGAATCCGGGACATCTGGACCAGCATCTTGAACCTTTTTTCCTGAAAGAACTTGAATCCGGCACACTGTCCCAAACCGAGGCCAGGGAATTGATGGCATGCTTGTTTATTAAGATCAACAACCATCCGGCGCCGCCCAAAGTGGGGGTTACTGCCCGGGAAAGCGGTACCTATAACGATTTTACAAACATTAATATTGGCGGGGTAAGACCCGACGGGACCGATGCAGTTAATCCGGTTTCGTATATCATGCTGGAAACTCTGGGAGAACTTCATCTTCTTCAACCGGGTGCTTCTGCACATATCGCATCCTGCACTCCCGATCGTTTTGTGTTGGAAAGTTGCCGGGTAATAAGAAAAGGCTACGGGTATCCATCTCTTTTCAATCCCGATGTGTACATCAAAGAATTGACCAGGCAGGGAAAATCCATCAGGGATGCGCGTGAAGGAGGTTGCAGCGGTTGTATTGAAGTAGGTGCTTTCGGTAAAGAAGCTTATTTGTTGACCGGATATCTGAACGTGGCTAAAATCCTGGAGATTACCCTAAATAACGGGATAGACCCCCTGACCGGTAAAAAGATTTGCCCGGAAACAGGAGATCCCGTTCAGTTTGATTCTTTTGAAACTTTTTACGAGGCATTCATTAAACAGCTGAATCATGTCATTGACACAAAAATCAGGGTGAATCACCATATTGAACGGCTGACGGTCCGAATGACTCCCGCTCCTTTTCTTTCTGTTTTGATGGATGATTGTATAGAAAAGGGGAAAGACTATTATGACGGCGGACCAAGGTACAACACATCCTACATACAGTGCACGGGGCTTGGAACGGTGACGGATTCCCTCTCGGCAATAAAAAAACATATTTATGAAGACCGGAAGTGGTCTATGAAAGAATTGCTGCAAGTGTTATCCCAAAATTTCAAAGATCATGAACCCATGCGTCAGTTTTTGCTCAACAGGACCCCGTTTTTCGGTAACGATGACGATTATGCAGATAGTCTGGCCGTAAGGCTATATGAAGATATGTTCCGTGCCATAGACGGTAAACCCAATAGTCGCGGCGGGGTTTTCCATATGGATTTGCTTTCTACCACTTGTCATGTTTATTTCGGGTCAGTCACCGGAGCCTTGCCGAACGGCCGTATTGCCGGACGTTCATTATCTGACGGAACTTCTCCATCGCACGGGGCAGACACAAACGGTCCGACAGCCGTTATACGTTCCCTTTCACGGCTGGATCAGGAAAAATCCGGAGGTACTTTGCTTAATCAGCGTTTTTCTCCCTCTATGATGAAAACGGACCGGGACCTGGAAAAATTGGCCTCTCTGATCCGTTGTTATTTTGAGTCCGGAGGGCATCACATACAATTCAACGTCGTGGATACACAAACCCTTCGTAAGGCTCAAAAAGAACCTGAATTATACCGTGATCTGATGGTTCGGGTGGCAGGATACAGCGATTACTTCAATCACCTGGCACCTGCCTTGCAGGAAGATATCATTTGCAGAACCATGAACCGGGAGATCTGATAACATGTCTGTCAGGGGTTGTATTTTTGACATAAAACGCTATGCTATTCACGATGGTCCGGGCATCCGGCTGAGCCTTTTTTTCAAAGGGTGTCCATTGTCCTGCCAATGGTGTCACAATCCGGAAGGAATTGATCCCCGGCCGCAATTGATCTTCAACAAATCCCGTTGTCTGGAATGCAATGCCTGTGAAGAAAGGACTATTCCCGGGAATTGTCCTGCCGGGGCCCTGGAGATTTGCGGAAAATACATGCTAACCGAACAGGTTATGGAGATCATTCTCAGGGAGAAGCTTTTTTTTGACCGTTCAGGTGGCGGTGTGACGTTTACCGGAGGAGAACCATTGGCACAGCCGGCTTTTTTAGCAAGTTTGCTCAGCAAATGTAAAGAAAGGGGGATTCACACTGCCCTGGATACATCCTTATATGCTTCTCCCCGGGTGGTCAGTGAAATAATTCCCAACACAGACTTGTTCCTGGCGGATCTGAAAATCATGAATCCTGCCAGACACCTGAAATTTACGGGGGTAGACAATGCTGTCATTCATAAGAATCTGCGCAATGTGGCTCAGTCCGGAGTCTCTTTTATCATAAGGATCCCGCTTATACACGGAATCAACGACAATGGTTCAGATATAGATGAAATGATCCGTTTTATTATTGAATTGCGAAGTTGTGGAAATCTGAAAGGAATACATTTATTGCCTTATCACAGTTTTGGATCCGATAAGCAAAAACGTATTATCAGCGGAAAAGTCCCGTTTCAAAAATCTTTTACCACTCCCGCAAAAGAGAGTACCGATTCCTTGCTTATTAAGCTACAATCACTTGGCATAGAGACGGTTATTGGCGGTTGAGCCGTTATGTGATTAACGGTGCGGTTTTCTTTTTGAGCCAAGAAGACTCTTCATATGTCAGGTGTGGAGACAGTTTATCGTAAACCGTCTTGTTGTAGTTGTTCAGCCATTCAATTTCTGAAGGCTCCATAAGTGAGGCAATCAGCGGGAGAGTATCAATGTGACATAAGGTGAGTGTTTCAAATCCCAGCCATGTCCCGAATTCATTTTCCTCTAACATTTTGCAGAGCAAAACATTTTCATGACGCACACCGTGTGATCCTTCCCGGTAAATGCCCGGTTCGTCAGATGTTACCATACCCGGAAGAATATCCTGATCTCTCCATGTCATCCTGATATCCTGAGGGCCTTCATGAACACAAAGAAAATGTCCGGTCCCGTGTCCGGTCCCGTGCCCGTAGTTCCTGCGGTATCTCCATAAAGGATCTCTTACCAGCATATCCAGGTGCGTTCCCTTGGTTCCTTTGAGAAATACTGCCCGGCTCAGAGCGATCATTCCTTTCAAAGCCAACGTATAATCTTCACGTTCCTCCTGTGTTAAAGTACCTAACGGAACGGTCCGTGTAGTGTCGGTTGTTCCGTATAAATAGTGACCGCCTGAATCGATCAGGTACAACCCTTTTTTCAAGAGAGTAAGAGCCGTTTCCGGATTCGGGGCATAGTGGGGAAGAGACGCATTGGGACCGTATGCAGAGATGTATTGAAAGCTGTCTCCCATGGCTCCGTCTGCCAGTGTTCTCATCCAGGAAAGTTTTTTTGCGACATCTGTTTCTGTTAAAACGACGTCTTTTTCCAGGGATTTCTCCAGCCAGAAGAAAAAACGTTCCAGGGCAATACCGTCATTCAGATAAGCCTTTCTGAACCCTTCTGTTTCAACGGTATTTTTGATGGCTTTGTCCAGGATAACGGGTGACGGCAGGTCATGCACGGCACATGTTTTCAGGATCTCTTGGAAAACGTTGTAGTTTAAGGTGTTTCCATCGGCCATTATCCGGGTTTGTGCAGGCAGGGATTTAAGAATGCCGGAAATGGAATCATAAGGCATTACCGACACCCCCTGTTCATGGAGTACCTGTTTGACATTGTCGCTGATTTTTCCGGGAGTGATAAAGAGAGTGGCATTTTCTTCATCTGCCAGGGCATATGAAATAGCCACGGGATTGTATGGAATATCGTGACAACGAATGTTGAACAGCCATGCAATCTGATCCAGACTGTTCAGAAGGATATGCGTACATCCCTGTGCCTTGATCTGTGATCGAAGACGTAAGAGTTTTTCCCCGGTATTTTTTCCACTGTATTTTTCTTCCAAAATAAAAACCGGATTCAAGGGAAGCCCCGGTCTGTCATTCCATATTGCGTTTAAAAAGGAAGGACGGTTTTCTATGCCGGCTTTCAGTGGTTTAAGTACTTGTTTCAAATGTTCTGTTTCCCGGTAAGTCAAGCATTCTCCGTCAATGCCAACTACAGCACCGTGCTTGAGGTTTCCTGCCAGCCATTCGGGATAATCAACGGCATCGGGAACCCGTAAAGGGTGCATTACAAATTCGCTTCCTTCCAGTTCCTTGCGGGATTGTATAAAATACCTTGTGTCTGTCCATAATCCGGCATGTTTATGGGTTACAACCACAGTCCCGTAAGATCCGGTAAATCCGGATATCCATTTTCTTTGTTGCCAGCGTTCGGGAAGGTATTCACTGCCGTGAGGGTCCGTACCGGATATGACAACTGCATCCCATCCGGCTTCCTGCATCAATGACCTGAGTGCCTGAATTCTTTCTGATACATTCATGAAACTAAATTTGTTTTTTTATGGCAGTCCGGTTGAATAAAACCAGACCTACAACACTGGTCAGTCCGATACAGCTGAATATCAACCATAAGATGTCCGGTCTGCCCAGTTCGTCTATAAAATGATTATACAACGGAGCGCCAATGAATCCGCCTACAAAACTTCCAATGACACTGCAGAAAAATGAATAGCCCATGTACAGACCTTTCTTGTCTGCAGGAGCTATGAGTCCTACAAATGAATTGAATTTCGGATGGGCAGTCATTTCTCCAAAAGTGAAAACAATACAACCTATAATAAACACCCATGCATTTCCGGAAATGGCCAGTATTCCCATACCCAGTGTTCCCAATCCTATGCCGGTAATGATTGTAGGCAAAGCCTTAAAACGGTTTACTATCCTGGAAACAAACAATTGCAGCAGTATAATCACCCCGGCATTCAGGACCGTGACGTGTTCAACATCAAATTTCCATTCGGCAGGTCTTCCCGTAATCCATTCCAACGCAGTATTTACGGCATGATTCACGGAAGCCATATCCATTTGGTCGTGAACATACCACAAAACAGTTCCGTACATTTGAAAATACATGATCCAGAAACCCGAATAGATCAGGATCATGACAATAAATTTCCAATCCCTGAATACAAGGGCCATTCCTTTGAACACGCTGCTTATGGATTCGGTTGACCTTTGGTGCGCGGGTTCTTTGTAAAAAAAGATATTGATGAGCAAGAGTATAATTCCGGCGGCGGCAGCCATCCAGAAAACATATGTGTAAGACTGCTTTTTCAATACTGGAACCAGAATCAACGGAAAGAGGAAAGCTCCCAGATTGATGGCCCAGTAAAATATACCGAAGCCCAGTGTGGAATTTTTTTCATTCGTTGCGTGTGCAATGGTGCCCGAAATGACAGGCTTAAAGAGTCCGGCTCCGATTGCCATGATGATGAGTGAAGCAAAGACCAGTCCGTAAGATTCTGTTATTCCCGTAAGAAAATACCCTGTTGCCAGAAAGGTAAAAGCTACCATCAGCATGTTCCGGAAACCGTATCTGTCTGCCAACGCTCCGGCAAAGATCGGAAGGAAATAAAGCAGGGGAGGGATCGTTCCCATTATAGCCCCGGCGGCTTCCCTTGAAAATCCCAGTCCTCCTTCATCTCCCGTAAGTACCAAATAAACAGATAAAACGGAAAGAACCCCGTAGTAGGCTCCCCGTTCAAAGAACTCCATTATGATTGCTGTCCAGTAATTTTTAGGGAATGATCTTATCCCGGAATTGTTCTCATTCATACGTAAAAAAGGCTAAAATATTCGGGTAAAGTTACATTCTTTTGATAATTAAAAAAATAACGATTACTTTTGCAGCCCCTTTAAAGGGATTATAAATAATGTCTAACATTCTAATTCTTATTGAAATTAAACAAAATGGCAAAAGAAAAAGATTTGTCCCCTAAAAAGAGCCTGAAAGAAGATCAGGAACCGGATGAAATCATTGTCCGGAAAAACGAAGAGGTTGAAGATTATTCTGAAGATCTTAACGTAGAAGAAACCCAACCTAAAAAAAGAATCAGCAATGCATCCGTTCCTGTTGAACAGTTTGACTGGGATGCTTTTGAAAAGGAAACCGTTTATGACACTCCTAAAGATGTTATAGAGGACCAGTATCTTCAGACACTTAACAAGGTGATCGAAAACGAGATCGTAGAAGGTACCGTTGTTGCCCTGAACAAAAGAGAGGTCATTGTAAACATCGGTTTCAAAAGTGAAGGAGTCATTTCTGTCAACGAATTCCGTTACAATCCGGAATTGGCAGTAGGAGATAAGGTGGATGTTTATGTTGAAACGGCAGAAGACAAGAAGGGACAATTGATCTTATCACATAAAAAAGCGCGTTCCCTGCGTTCCTGGGATCGTATCAACGAGGCTTACGATAAAGACGAAATCGTCAAAGGATACATCAAGTGCCGTACAAAAGGCGGTATGATAGTGGATGTATTCGGAATTGAAGCGTTTTTACCGGGTTCGCAAATTGACGTGAAACCTATACGTGATTACGATATATTTGTGGATAAAACCATGGAATTCAAGATCGTGAAGATTAATCACGAATACAGAAATGTGGTCGTATCGCACAAGGCCCTCATTGAAGCTGAACTGGAAGCCCAGAAAGCCGATATCATCGGGAAACTTGAAAAAGGCCAGATCCTTGAAGGAACCGTTAAGAACATTACTTCTTACGGTGTATTTGTTGACTTGGGAGGTGTTGACGGACTGATTCATATTACTGATCTCTCATGGGGCCGCATAAACCATCCGGAAGAAATTGTCCAGCTTGATCAGAAGATCAATGTGGTTATTTTGGACTTTGACGATACCAAAAAACGTATTGCGCTGGGTCTGAAACAGCTGACTCCTCATCCGTGGGATTCCTTAGGGGATGACATTACCGTAGGAACCGTCGTTAAAGGACGGGTAGTTGTGATAGCCGATTACGGAGCCTTTGTTGAAATCCAGCCGGGTGTGGAAGGATTGATCCACGTGACCGAAATTTCATGGTCTTCACATTTGCGCAGTGCACAGGATTTCCTGAAAGTAGGTCAGGAAGTGGATGCCGTGGTGCTGACTATAGATAAAGAGGAAAGAAAAATGTCCCTGGGTATCAAACAACTCAAACCCGATCCCTGGGCAACCATCAATGAAAAATATCCCGTTGATTCCAAACATAATGCTGTAGTAAGGAATTTTACCAATTTCGGGATTTTTGTAGAATTGGAAGAAGGTGTGGAAGGATTGGTTCATATCAGTGATCTTTCGTGGTCCAAGAAAGTGAAACATCCTTCGGAATTTACTTCAATCGGAGAAAATCTGGAAGTAGTTGTATTGGAAGTAGATCAGGAAAACAGAAGACTTCGTCTGGGACACAAACAATTGGAAGAAAATCCCTGGGAAGTTTTCGAAACGGTATTTACTCCCGGATCAGTACACGAAGGTACCGTTACCAATTTTGTGGATAAAGGGGCTACAGTTACCTTGCCTTACGGTATTGAATGTTTTGTAAGTCAGAAAAACCTGACCAAAGAAGACGGGTCTGCTGTTGCCATTGAAGAAAAGCTTCCTTTCAAAGTCTTGGAATTCAATAAAAACAGCAAGCGTATAAGTATTTCTCACACACGTACCTGGGAACAGGATGTGAAAAAGGAACCGGTCGCAAGGGAAAATGCCGGTAACGAACCTGAAAGCACCCAGAAAGCTGTCAAGAAATTGAAAGCCAACTTGGAAAAAACGACTTTGGGAGATATTTCCGATTTGGCTGCCCTGAAATCGGAAATGGAACAAAATGCCGCTAACGCTGACTAGTCTTGGATGTGCTTCGGCACTTCCTACAAGAGATAATTATTTTACCGCTCACGTATTGAACATACGTGGGCGGTTATTTTTGCTCGATTGCGGTGAAGGGACTCAATTAAGACTTCGGCAGCTGGGCATATCAATGGCATCTATAGAGCACATTTTTATTACCCATTTGCACGGAGATCATGTTTTTGGCTTACCGGGAATGCTTTCCACCATGCATTTGCTCAACAGGAAAAGTCCATTGTACATTCATGCACCGGCGGGATTGGAAAAGATGATAGCTTTTTATTTTGATTTTCTTGGAGAACGGGAACCTTCCTTTCCTGTCATTCATGTGAAAGTGGAAGCTGACGGCCTTGCCCCTGTTTTGGATACGGACACGACTGATGTATATGCATTTCCTTTGAATCACAGTATTCCTGCATACGGTTATCTGTTCAGGGAAAAACCCGTTCGCAAGAGTTATCCCAGATCTGTCGCTTATTGCACAGATACAGCTCCCCGGACTGAAATACCTTCCTGGATCAAAGGCGTGGATCTTTTGTTCCATGAAGCCACTTTTTTGGAGCATGATGCCGAAGCAGCTGCAAAATACCTTCACAGCACGGCTCGTCAGGCTGCCCAAACGGCACTTGATGCAGGAGCAGGGCAGTTGCTCCTTGGACACTTCTCGTCCAGGTATAAAGAAACCCCGGCCTTTTTGGCCGAGGCCCGGGAAATTTTTCCCAATACCGAACTCAGTACGGAAGGCCGTACTTTCACTGTTCCGCGACGTTTTATCCCAAAAGAGGCTGAATAACTCCAAAAATTACGTAAGCCACAATCAGGGTTACTATAATATTCACACCCTGTGCCGTGAGGAATGCTTTCAGGGGCTGGCGGTTTTCTTTGGAGAAGATTTCTTTAAACCTCGTTTCCAGACCAATACAAACAAAGGCAATACTAAAAAGGGAGTTGCTGAATCCTTTGGTGATTTTTCCTACGATTTTGGCATCTTCAATACTGAAGAAAATACTGAATACAAGGGATGCCAGTACAAATCCTACCACAAATTTCGGGAAACGGTCCCAGATAAGTTTAGCGGTAGGCTTTTCCTGTCCTTCTTTTCCTTTATAGGTCCAGTATAAAGCGATCAGGAAAGCGGCAATACCCAGCAGCACGTTTTGGGAAGATTTTACGATAATAGCGGTTTGTGCGGCTTCTTCTCCCAACATGGTCCCCGCAGCGGCTACCGCACCGGTTGTGTCAATCGTTCCTCCCAGCCACGCACCGGCTACGGATGAGGACAGTCCCATCAGTTCTGAAAGCCAGGGCAACAGGTACATCATGGGGATGGCAATAACCAGTACGAGAGATATGACGGTGGAAAGTTTTTTATTGTTTCCCTTGATTACACCGCATGTGGCGATGGCAGCAGAAACACCGCAAATGGAAACACCGCTTGCCAGCATAGTGGCCATTTCATCATCTACTCTCATTTTTCGTGCTACCCAGAATGCAAAATTCCAGACTACAAGAACCACAACCAATGCTTGTGCCAGTCCATAGGCCCCTGCTTTCATTACTTCTCCGAACAGGATGGTAGAGCCCAGCGTAATGATACCTATCTTGATGTAGAATTCACTTTGGATAGCCGGTTTAAGCCATTTGGGCACGCCCAGGATATTGCTGATGATCAATCCGAAAATTACGGCAAAAAATACGGATTCCAGTCCGGTAGATTTAACGGCGGGAATGGCTGCAACAACGTTGGAAAGAAGTGCCAGAACATATATTGCCAGGAAAGACAGGAATAATCCTTTCAGCGGCTTTTTCATAATAAATGATGTCAGGTAGGTCACCAGCATCAGGAATACGAACATATATCCCGCATCCAGCCACTCTTTGGATGTAAACAAAGTTTTGGGCATCCTGGGCATAATAGCCGGAACTATAACAGCCAGAGCCAGGATGATGGAAGCAGCAATGACAATGATCCAATCTTCGGTCATGAATTGTTTCCACCAGGGTTGTTTGGTTTCTTTTGTCATAAGAATCAGGTTTTAAGTGTGTTATCTTCTTTAAAATCGAGCTGTGAGCATTATTCCCAGCAATCCGTTGTTGTTTTCCGGGTCAATAAATGTCCTGTAAGTATAGTTTACCTGGAGACGGAACATCTTATGAGGCCAGTAATCAAAACCCACCAGGTAGTTTATCTGCCTGGAATTATCATTTGCAAGGTCTTTACGCATGAAATCGTATTTCAGTAAAGGCTGGAATTTGCCTGCAAATTTGTAGCCGGCAACCAAGTAAAAACCATCGCTGTCCGTTTGGTCTGTTTTTCCTTTCAGGTATTCACCCCTGAACAGGATGGAACCGTCGTCGTAACGGGCCCCGAATCCGTAACGTGTTCTGGGTTTAAGATCCCCGTCGTCTCCGATTTTACCGTTGTAATAGGAAGCCGTAAGGGTTACCGGACGGATGGGATGGATCTCAAGGCGTCCCGTAATATCCTTGTGCTTGTTGTTGTCTTTGACATTAATGCCCGTACCGTTGTACAGACCTACAACGTAATCAATAATGTTGTACCCGTCTTGTTGAAAAAAGCCGCCGTATACGGCTACTCCAAGGTCCCTTCCGGCTCCCTTGCTTCCGGCAAGATCATTTATACCCGAAAGGTAACTGATAACCTGGGAATTCTCCATGGTTTCCAATGTCAGTGGTCCGTATGGATTTTCAAGAGAAAAAGCCAGTTTAAACTGACCTGCCTGGATGTTAAACATGGGACTGAATTTCAGTCTGACGTAAGCATCAATGATCTTGGGGGAGGATGCAAAGTCTACCTGCAGCCTGTAATCGAGCCATTTGACAAGATTGCCTTTGAAATCAAGTCTTGCCCGACGGATATCAAAAGAGTTTTTGTCATTCTCGTATTGGTATCGTAAATTCAGAAATCCCGATACTTTAGGAAGTTTTGCCACTATGCCCTCAAGGGTGGAGGTGCGTTCTTCAAGTTCTGATACCTGGGCCTTTGCAGGATAAACAATAAGGAAGAATAAAAACAAAACAAAAACAGGCCGGATGATTTTTTTCATAAAGATCTGGTCTTTTTAAAGCGCTTAGGTTAGGTAGTAAATGCAAATATAGTAAATGCAAATATAGTAAAAGCATTTACTAAATGATTCGAACTGCAGAAAAA
>ERZ795057.705-NODE-705-length-32998-cov-7.667668_pt1 | contig 32998 bp, 27 predicted proteins | sample MGYA00375141_ERZ795057 | MGnify/ENA primary metagenome ERZ795057 (study PRJEB30186, sample SAMN05720163) | activated sludge metagenome | isolation source: Anaerobic digester | place: Hong Kong | collected 2015-01-26 ...
CCCGCAGACCAAAGCCAGCCAAAGAGTGTGCCTGCCCAGCCCGGAAGAAGAAATTTTCAAAAATGCCCCACGCGCGACTGAAAAGAAAGAAAGACAATGACACGAATGGACAAATTTGGACTTCTTAACCGGTTGACACTGTGGACAGAAAAATAAAAAGAATGAAAAGCACGATGCCCCAACATTGTATAAGCGTAATGCGGGCTGAAAGGTTAAAATTAAGCCTTTTTGCTTCTAATGAAATTTGCGATGGGCGGACAGTAAATGCTCCGAAATCCCGCACTACGCTTATACTTGGCCGATATAAGTAATATATTTACGCAAAAACAGCTTGTTTTGCGGACGAATATTCCCCGGCATAAAAAATTATATGATATCCTGCGTAAGCATATAACAGAAGGGATATATAAAGAAGGAGATTTGCTTCCATCGGAGAATGAATTATGTCAGATATATGGAATGACACGTCCTACGGTAAGGCAATCATTAAGCAATCTTGCCAATGACGGATACATACGGAAACATCAGGGGAAGGGTAGTATAGTACACCATTTGCCACGTGAAATAGGTATATTATCGGTATCAGGAACTACTTCGGCGGTAGGTGACCGTAATCTGAAAACCAGAATTATAGTGAAACCGGTTCTTGTTCCCTGGGATGATGATTTTATGTTTGTACTGAGTGATCTGGAAAGAGAGTCAGGTTGTATATATATGGAAAGGCTCCGTCTTCTTGATGATGTTCCGATTTTTTATGATATCAGTTACATAGCAAATATTAACCTTCCAAGAATAACATCCCGCCAGTTTGAAAACAAATCTTTGTTCCGGATACTGAGGACTCATTATCATATTGAAGTAACGGGGGGGGAGCAAAGGATAAAAGCTATTCCTGCATCAGGAAAAACAGGTCGTTATCTCAGGCTTGATAAGGGAGAGCCTGTACTTCATCTGGAAAGAAAACTGGAAACAAATAATCCAGTTCTGTTTCTGTATTCTTCAATATACTGTAATACAAAAAAATATTCAATATTCGGAAGGTTTTAAAAGAAAGATGGTTTTACATTAACAAGGATGTGTAAGCCCGGAAAGGCAGTAGACCATCAGTAAAAAAAAGAGGGTATCTTTTGTAAGAAACCCTCTTTTTTCAATACGTGGGTAAGATCATTCTGTTTTTTTAACCCTTACAGCTACAGGCCCTTTTTCCCGTTGTTCAATTTCAAATTCAACAGCTTCGCCTGTTTCAAGTTTGATGTGCGATACTTCTAAACCTGAACGGTGGACAAAGATATCCCTGTTATCCTCTGTTTGAAGGAACCCATAACCTTTGACCCTGTCATACCATTTAACAGTCCCTTTCATAGTTTAAGATTTTTTTATACACTAACTGTACCTGTTTCTACCCGGGTCACGTCCCCTGCGGTTATCATCTCCACCCCTGAAGTTGCTTCTCCTTTCAGATCTTTCAATCGATTCATTGACGATGATGTTTCGTCCCTGTATTTCAGACCCGTTAAGTTCTTCAATTGCCTTCCTGGCTTCATTATCATCTGGCATTTCAACAAAGCCAAATCCCTTACTTTTCCCAGAGTATTTATCAAAAATGATCTTTGCAGATGCAACTTCTCCATACTCTTCAAATAGTTCTCTTAATTCTTCTTCTTTCATTTTAAAATTAAGACTTCCGACATAAATGTTCATAATTCAATAATTAATGTGTTATTAAAGCAATATCAAAGGTCATGTTTTTTTTCTAAACAAAAAAGAAATAAATTACAATATGTTGAATTTTAGTCTCTTTTTGACCTTTTATATTCATTATACTCAAAGAAAACCTGTTGTCAGTTCCCACCGGACTATTTTTTTATCCTGATATATATATGTTTAATGTTATTTTGTCCTGAATCTCTTTCATCTATCTCGTAATCAAACGATTTAATTAATGGGGTGAGCTTTGTAAAACCAAAGTTACGTGGATCAAAGTCAGGTTGTTTTTTTAATATCAGGTTACCTACATCTCCCAGATATGCCCATCCATTATCGTCAGCTACGTCTGTTATTGAGCTTGAAATAAGGCGCTTAGCTTTTTTTACCTGCTGCTGTTGCTCAGCTTCTTCATTTTTTTTGGTATCCCGTCCTGTTTTTTTGCTTTTTTCTTTTGGGGTCTGTGTCTCCTGTCCGGATACAGATGAACTGATTATTTCCAGATAGATAAATTTATCACAGGCAACAATAAAAGGAGATGGAGTCTTTTTTTCTCCAATACCTATCACCTTCATCCCGGCCTCTCTCAGCCTAGTGGCAAGCCTTGTAAAATCACTGTCGCTCGAAACAATACAGAATCCATCTACCTTACCCGAGTAAAGGATGTCCATAGCATCTATAATCATTGCAGAGTCTGTTGAGTTTTTACCCCTGGTATAACTATATTGTTGCACAGGCGTTATGGCATTTTCCAGCAAAGCAGGTTTCCATCCTGATATTGTGGGTTTTGTCCAGTCACCATAGATCCTTTTAAACGTCGGAGTGCCATATTTGGCTATCTCTTCAAGTAAACCTCTTATGTTGGAATAAGGTATATTGTCTGCATCTATCAAAACAGCCAGTCGTAAATCATTTAGTGTATGCATATAATCATTTTTTACTTTTGTTATCTTTTTTAGCAAGTAAATTTGAAAAAAATACTGCTAATGATAATGTTATATTAATTGTCAATCTGCAAATCCAAATTTTAATAAAAATAAAGAATATTATTAACTTTGTCACCACCCCACTACGGGTTATTTTAAATAATCAAAAGCAATCAATATGGGAAAAGGTGATAAAAAGACCAAAAGAGGCAAAATAGTACTTGGAACTTACGGTGTCAGACGCCGCAGAAAAAAAGGAAACAAGCCAGCTGTTAAAAAAGTTCAGAAAGTCAAAGACACAGAGATAAAAGATAAGAAACATATCAAGGAAAAGAAACAGTCCAAAGATATTGAGGAAGTTGCTGGAAAAACAGGGGAGACTATAGAAAATACAAAAGAGGAGAAAGCCGGACAGAAGGTTGAAGAAGAAGTTGCCGTGGCTCAGGTGAAGGATGAGAAACAGGCCATGGAAAACAAAACCCCGAAGGCAAAGAAACCCCAAAAGTCAGAAATAAATTCAAATAAAACTGATGAAGCTGCAGTACCTCCAGGGGAAAATGAAACCACTGCAGCCAAAAAGCAAGGCAAAGCCACAAAAACAACCAAAACAGTTAAAAATTCAAAAACTGTTAAAAAAGATACAAAAAAAGCTGCAGATAGTAAGGAAAAGAAAACTACAGCAGGAAAATCCGGAAAAACTGATAGCAAAGAATAATAAATACTTATTATGTTATTGATAATAAGTAGTATATATGGGTTTTCGGAGTAATTGTGCTTTCCCGACAGTAATTTATATCGTAACAACAATCCTTTTTATTGTCTGATCTTACGGATGATAGTTTTTTGATTTTTATTCTTTGTCAATGATAGCATTTATATCTGAATTATCAGTAGCCCGCAAACAAAGGGGAATGAATATATTTCAGGTATTTGCCACCAAATCAACCGCCGGTGCATAGAAAAGATAATACCATCCTATGGGCTATTATTGCCTGCCTATTATGGTCAACGGCCTATGCCGGAATAAAAATAGGACTCCGGTATGACAGCCCTATCCATTTTGCAGCATTAAGGTTTATTATATCCGGACTTATCATTCTTCCGTTTACTGTAAAACCTGCCGTTTTTTTCTCAATGCTCAGAAGGAACAGGCAGTTATTTTTCTGGGTAACATTGCTCCAGGCCATTGTTTGTTACATTCTTTTCTATCTTGGAATGGACTTCGTTCCTGGAGCGCTGGGAGCTGTTATTGTCGGGTCACAACCCCTCGTGACCGCGGTAATAGCTTCACTGATGGATAAATATGAAAGTCTGACAAGAGGTAAGATCCTTACTATTGTTGCCGGCATTTCGGGTGTTATTCTGATAAGTGCTGGCAGACAGGCCCTTAAAATGGGAACCCTGATTGAACTATTCGGAGTCTTTCTGTTGCTTGGTGCAAATGTTGCAGCAGCAACAAGCAATGTAATGATCTCATTGAAAAGCAAAGATATTCATCCTTTTGTGCTGAGCTCGGCAAGTTTCCTTATCGGAGGGACGGTACTCCTGCTCTTGTCTCTTGTATTGGAAGATATACCTTCCGGACCAAAACCGGCAGAATACTGGATATCACTTTCCTGGCTGGGCTTTATGTCAGCAGCAGCCTTTTCTATCTGGTATACACTGCTCCAGAGACCTGCAGTGAAAGTGTCGGAACTGAACCTGTGGAAATTCATAGTACCTGTTGTAGGAGCAATTCTCAGCTGGCTCCTGGTGCCCGGAGAAAAACCCGATTGGCTCACAATAACCGGGATGCTGATAATAACGGTATCTTTGATACTATTTAATAAAAACGGAATAAAAAGGATAACTGCCTGATTAAATTTATATATGCAGTAACTCACGAGAAGATGTGCTTGTTCATTTCATGTTATTTCCATTCAACAATTGAAATGATAATTAAATAAACGAATGAAATAAAATTAAGTAAACGAATGAAAAAAAGAATTGTCGCAATCCTTTGTTTTGCTTTTTTCTGGCTGGGGTTTTTTATCATTGCAAGATTGTTTTTTATTTTAACACATTCGGGAGAAGCAGCACAATATCCCCTTTCTTCAATGGCAGCTACATTCCTCCATGGCCTTAAACTGGATATTTCAGCCACAGGCTATGTTCTGGCAATCCCTGCTTTATTGCTGATACTGACAGTTTTCTTTACGGGTAAGTGGTATGGAAACTTCATGAAATGGTATACATATATTATTGTTATAATCTCATCAGTAATAATTGTTTCAGATACATTGTTATATAAATACTGGGGATTCAGAATGGATCATACCGTGTTTTTCTATCTGAAAACACCAAAAGAAGCAATGGCTTCTGTAACAGCTGTCCAGGCAATAGTAATAATGCTTATCATTATAGCAATATCGGCTGTTTTTATTTTTCTATACAGGAAATTATTATATAAACTGTTCTATAATTTCAGTTCAGTAAAATTTAAAATACCGGCAACATTGTTTCTGACACTCTGTTTCGCCTCTCTTCTCATCCCTGTTCGAGGTGGTGTGGGTATAGCCCCGATAAATGCCGGTACGGTCTATTTCAGCAAACATATATTTATCAATCATACCGCAGTTAATGTGGTTTGGAATGTCGGGGATTCATTCTTTAATGGCAAACCAACAAAGAATCCTTATGTCTTTTTCGATCCTAAAGAAGCAAAGATGCTCACCGATTCTCTGACAAAAAGGCCGGATAGCTCTGTTATGAAAGTGATAAATCAGCCCCGCCCAAATATTATTATTCTTGTCCTTGAGAGTTTTGGAAGTGCCCTAATTGGTCCCCTTGGAGGAGATAGCCTTACAACACCCAATCTGAACAAATACTGTGACGAAGGTCTTCTCTTTACTGGTTTTTATGCCTCAGGTAACAGAACTGATAAGGCTATGCCTGCAATTCTCAACGGATATCCTGCCCAGCCGGCCGAGTCGATAATGAAAGAACCTAAAAAAACACAATCACTGACCAGTATAGTAAAAAAACTATCTTCAGAAGGATATAACACTTCCTTTTGGTACGGAGGCGAAATTAATTTTGCCAATTTTAATTCTTTTATTATCAACAATGGCTTCCATGAAGTGGTGACCATGGATAATTTTGATCCGCGCTTCTATAATTCAAAATGGGGTGTCCATGATCATATCTTTTTAAATACTCTCAGTGATTCTATGAGAAATATAACAGAGCCCTTTTTTAAGGTAGTGTTGACATTATCGAGTCATGAACCCTTTGATGTTCCAATGGAACCGGTCTTTGAAGGTAACGATGATCTGAATAGGTTCAGAAATTCAGTATTCTATACCGATAAAGCAGTAGGTGCTTTTGTCGAAAATGCACGAGAAAGTGCATGGTGGGATAATACTCTTCTGATAATAATTGCCGATCACTGCAGGAGAAATTCCGATGAAGTGCTGGTTTATTCCGAAGATGTATTCCGTATACCAATGCTATGGCTCGGAGGAGCACTCGATACCACAGGTGTGCGAATAGAAAAAAAAGGAAGCCAGACAGATATCGCTCTTACTCTTTTAAATCAGCTGGAGATAAATGCGGATTTTCCTTTCGCCAAAGATCTCCTGTCGGAAAATTCACCATCTTTTGCCTTTTATACCTTTAATGACGGATTTGCTTTTATAACAGACAGCTCAAAATATATCCACGATAATAATCTTAATAACGCTGTGTTATCAGAGGGGAAAGACCCGGAGACAGCAGCCGGATTTGGCAAGGCCTACCTGCAGGTGTTATATGAAGATTTTCTGGACAGATAATTATTCTGTTATAGAAGTGTTGCTTAAGATTCCCGGAATAGCTGACTCTGTTCACTTTCCGGCACACAGATGTGCCACAGTTTTACTAAATTTGTTGAATGCTGATGCGTCCAATGAAGATATATTCAAGGAAAGATCTTCCCCGGCTGAGATATATTGCCGGTATACTGCTTGGAGATATACTGGGTCTGTCTTTTGAAATAGTGACAGACCGTCGCAGGCTCGGGAAGAGTCCGGTAATTAATTATTCCGCCGAAAATATTACAGGCGCCCTGAAAATTAATCCCTGTACTCTTTTATATGAAACAGGTGTGTCAGAACATGAAATAATCTTTGATGAATGGAAAGGACTGCCTGTTTTTTTTCTGAACGGAAAGGGATCCGATATACCTTTCGATATTTTTGCAGCCTCTTTTTTCCTTGTCAGCAGATATGAGGAATACCTAAGTTATATTCCTGATGAACATGGACGCTTCCCCGCATCAAAATCATTGTCAGCCAGAAACGGATTTCTTAATATCCCTGTTGTTGACCTGTGGGTAAAGGAGCTTACAAAGGAAATTCTGAAAAAATATCCTGAAACAACATTCAGGAGAAATGAATTCAAAACTCTGTTGACAATCGATTCCGATCAGCCTTTTGCATATAGCGGTAAAAATATCTTCAGGAATACCGGTGGTTTTGTACGGGATATCCTGAAAGAGAAAAAAGTGTCTTTGGACAGATACAGGGTTTTATCCGGTTTGAAGAAAGATCCTTTTCAGGTATACGATTATATTATTGAAAAAATTGAAGAGAATAGTGTTGATACACGATTCTTTTTCCCTACAGGAGGCCTGACAAAATATGATAAGAATCCTTCATGGAGAAACAAGAAATACAGGGATCTGATCAGGACTATTGCCGGGAAATATTGCAATGGCATTCACCCCTCTTACTATTCATCTGATGATAATAAGTTGCTGGCAAAACAGATAATGAGACTGGAGACTATTACCGGAAAGAAAGTGGAAGATTCCAGATTTCATTATATTAGATTTTCTATTCCTTTTTCATACCGTAACCTTTTAAGCGCCGGTGTTACGAATGATTATTCCATGGGTTACGCTGAGGAACCGGGTTTCAGGGCAGGTATTGCGCGACCTTTCCCTTTCTATGATGTTCTTCAGGACACACAGACCCTCCTGCGCATAATCCCCTTCCAGGTAATGGATGCAACTCTTTATCAGTATAAGAAAATGGATCCGGAAGAATCTGCAGTGACGGTGATGAGACTGATAAATGAGACAAGGAAAGCAGGTGGACTGTTCGTGAGTATCTGGCATAACACATCATTGATCAACAACCTGCAATGGGGAAAGTGGAGAGAACTATTTGAAAATATACTGAAAGTGTCCACAGAATGATCAGTCACCTTACAAACAGTGAAATTGACCGTACCCGATGGGATGAATGTGTCAGTAAATGTCCTTTTGCCAGACCCTACGGGTTATCATGGTTTCTCGACAATATGACTCCGGGCTGGGAAGCCCTTGTTTACGGCGATTATCTGTCAGTGTTTCCTCTTCCTTCATTTAAAAAATATGGTGTCAGATATACTGTCACTCCTCCCTTCCTTCAGCAACTCGGACTGTTTTCCTGCGATGAGTCATCCTCTGCAGATCTTGCTGTTGAAATGATGGAGCTTGTTGCCAGTCGTTACTCTTTTGTCGATCTCTGTATCCGGAACCGGATTGATCAGGGGAAATATATGGTGATGTCAAGGGTGAATTATGAACTTGATCTCTCTTTGCCTTACGACAAACTGAGGGAAAATTTCACGAAACATTGCAGACGAAATGTGGAAACAGCACATAAAAATAAACCTGAAATTACAGAAGACCTTAGCCCGGAAGAGCTTGTCGGATTGTTTATCAGAAACAAAGGAGCATATATCAGAGGAGTAAAAAAGAAGGACTATAACAGGTTAATTAAGCTGATGTATTACTGTCTTGAGAATAAGAAAGGGAGGATAATGGGAGTAAGAAATCTGAAAGGGAATCCGGTGTACGGACTTTTTCTTGTGGAAGCTCTTAACAGAATGATTATGTTGCTTGTAGTGAACACTCCTTTTAGCAGGGAGAAGAGGACAGGATATTACATTATCGATAAGCTGGTAAAGGATCATGCTGCTTCCTGTTCTGTTCTCGATTTTGCCGGCTCGTCAATACCTTCGATAGCTGCTTTTCAGAAGTCTTTCGGTAGTGCTGAAAAAACTTTCTACAGGATTTATTTCAATAATCTGATGTGGCCTTTAAGATTACTCCGGTAAATATTTAAAGAAGGATGGAGCGGGAAGGTCACAAGATATCTGACTCGATCTCCTCGTCATTATGTATCTCAAAAAGTTTGCCTTTGTCACATTTAAATGTCCTGGCCGGAAATTTCTTTATAATATTGTAGTTATGTGTGGCTACAATAACTGCTCTTCCTGTTGTACTGATTTCTTTCAGAAGACTTATTATTCCCTCCGATGTCTCCGGATCAAGATTGCCGGTAGGTTCGTCGGCCAGTATAATATCGGGATCGTTGAGAAGAGCTCTGCCTATTACCACTCTCTGCTGTTCACCTCCCGAGAGCTGATGAGGCATCTTGTATCCTTTGAGACTCATTCCAACCTTTTCCAGGACTTCTCCGATACGAGCTCCTGTCTCTCCCTTATCTTTCCATCCTGTAGCACGAAGAACGAAAAGCAGATTATCGTTTACTGTCCGGTCAGTGAGCAGCTGAAAATCCTGGAAAACAATGCCCAGTTTCTTTCGAAGGGCAGGTATTTCTCTGGATTTTAATCTGGACAGGTCAAATCCGGCAACGATACCAGTGCCGGTCTTAAGAGGTAACTGAGCATTCAGAGTCTTTATAACACTTGTCTTTCCACTTCCCACTTTACCTACAAGATATATAAACTCACCTTTCTTTACAGTAAGGTTCACTTCAGAGAGAACAAGATGATCCTGTTGCCATATAAGGCAGTCTTTCAATTCTATAATTGTATCAAGCGGAAGGTTTTCCTGCATCACCCCTGTGTTTTGAATGCAAAATAATGAAAGAATTGATAATTAATGTTTGTATGTTGATAAAAACAATAATAAAGGCCGGCCTCAGGCGTTTTATAATTGTATTTTTACATGGGGTTTTGATAAGAAGATATTGTTATATGGAGCATATAATGAAGTGCTTAAATAAATATCTTGATGCTTTATATGCTAACCCTTTATTTATACCGGGGGTAAAAAAAATAAGTTATGAACATTAATAAATTCATTATCATATCAGGTTTCTTCTTTCTTCTGATGCCTTTGAAGAGCCTGTCGCAGGCTCCTTTTACTGTCAGAGAGATAGGTTCAGAGTATACGAGGGCTATGGAGTTGTATAAAAAGGAAAAATATCCGGCCGCTATACGTCTTTTTGATTCATATATCAGTAATGAACCTGACAGAGAGCTGCTTAGTGTTGCAGAAGCAGAATATTTCAGCGCAAAAGCATCACTGAATCTCTATAATCCCGACGGAGAATATAAGATGGTGACCTTTATCCGGAATCATCCGGAGAGTCCCAGGATTAATGAGGCTTACCTGTCGCTGGCAGATTATTTTTATACTAATAGAAATTACAGAAAAGCAATATCTTATTACGAGCGGGTTAACAGACAGGAGTTGACTTCAGACCAGCTGCCTGAATATTTTTTCAGAAACGGCTATTCCAACTATGTAAGAGGGGATAAGCAGCGTGCCTTGCTTATGTTCTCGGAAATAAAGGATATAGATACTGAATATACTCCTCCGGCAATATATTATTATTCCCAGATAGCTTATGAACAGGAGATGTATCTCTCCGCTATGGAGGGATTCAACCGCCTCAAAAATGATGAAACATTCGGGAGTATAGTGCCTTTTTATATCGTTCAGATACTCTATCTTCAAAAAGAATACGATGAAATACTTGAAATAGCACCTGATCTTCTAAATTCCGCAGGTGATGAAAGAGCTGTTGAATTATACAGGTTCATCGGCGATGCCTGGTTTAATAAGGAAAATTACGAGGAAGCCCTGCCGTATCTGGAGAAGTTTTCTGAAGGAACAAAGATAAGCGGCAGAGAGGATAAGTACCAGTTGGGATTCTGCTATTATAAAACCGGGGATTTTGATAATGCCATCAAAACTCTGATGTCAATTGGATCCGGCTCAGATCAGCTCAGTCAGAATATATGGTATGTCCTGGGAGACTGTTATCTGAAAACAGGAGATAAAAAACGTGCTCAGCTTGGTTTTGCTGAAGCTTCACGTCTCGATTTCGATGAAAAAATCAGAGAAGATGCCTTGTTCAATTATGCCAAACTGACCTATGAGTTGTCATATTCACCTTTCGGAGAAGCAATTACGGCTTTTAACCGCTATATAGAACTTTATCCGGGGTCTGACAGGGTGGAAGAAGTATATAATTATCTGGTGTCAACTTATCTGAAGGCTAAAAATTACAGGGCAGCCCTCGCTTCTCTGGATAAGATAAGGACTAAGAGTCCTGAACTGGAAGAAGCATACCAAAGAGTGGCTTTCTTCAGAGGTCTTGAGCTTTTTAATAACATGGAGCTGATGGCTTCATTAGAGATGCTTGACAAATCACTGATGTATGGGAAATATAATAATCATTTGAGAGCAAGGGCTTTATACTGGAAGGGAGAGGCCTGTTACCGGCTTGGCAGATTCGAAGATGCTAAAATACATTATGTTGAATTTATTGGAATACCCGGATCAATGAATCTCGATGAATACTCTCTTGTCAGATATAACCTCGGATATGCTTTTTTTAATCTGGGCGATTATTCAAATGCCCTTACACACCTGAAAACTTTTGAGGCAGAAGCAGGAAACAGACAACCGGATTTGCTGGCTGATGCACGAAGCAGGATAGCAGATAGTTATTATATAACTACCAATTATCCTCTGGCTATTGAGTATTACGATAAAGTGATTGATTTCGGGAAGGCAAATGCCGATTATGCCATGTATCAGAAAGGATTCTGTCTGGGACTGATGAATGATCACAGAGCAAAGATAGATGTCCTCTCTCTTCTTGCCCGCCGTTTCCCTTCATCATCTTATGTGCCGAATGCAATATTTGAAAGAGGCAGGGCCTATGTTTTACTCGAAGACTTCAGAAGAGGAGAAGAAGATTTTAATACAATCATTACTTCATACCGCGAATCACATCTCGCACCACAGTCAATGGTCCAGCTTGGCCTTCTCTATAATAATATAGGAGAAAATGACAAAGCTTTAGCCCAGTACAAGAGAGTAATAGAAAACTATCCTTCAACACCCGAAGCAAGATATGCTACTACAGGATTAAAAAATATATATATAGAAATCAATGATGTGGAGTCATATTTTGCCTATATAAAAGAGCAACAGGGTTCAGATGATATTAATCTGTCGGAAAAAGATTCATTGCTTTACGGATCAGGGGAAAACCTTTACATTACAGGTCAATATGACAGAGCGGCAGTGATCTTCCGTAATTACCTGAGAGAATTTCCAGCAGGTATCTTTACTCAGAATGCAAGCTTTTATCTTGCTGAATGCAGTAAGCGGTCAGGAGATAAGCAGGAAGCTTTAAACCTCTACACGAAGGTGGCGGAAGATCCTAATAATCAGTTCACTGAACAGGCTCTCCTGTCGGCTGCAGATATATATTATGAGAATGAAGATTATAATTTTTCTCTCGATTACTATAAACGTCTGGAGAAAGTAGCAACTGCTACAGAAAGCCGGATAACTGCCCTTACAGGGCAACTCAGGTCATCTTACCAGATGGGTGATGCCCGTGAAACTCTTACTGTTGTAGAAAAAATACTCAATGAATCAGGAGCTCCCCAGGAATTAGTCAGAGAAGCCCGGTTCATGAAAGCAAAAGCTAATTACAGCCTCAATAATTTTTCTGAAGCTATGAATGATTTCCGTGTACTTGCCAATGAAGTTGTCAGTGCTGAAGGAGCAGAATCAAAATACAGGGTGGCCGAATTACTCTATAAAGATAATATGGCTGACGAGTCGGAAAAAGTGATAATGGAGTTTATTGATAAGAAATCACCTCACCAGTACTGGATGGCCCGTATGTTCATCCTTCTTTCCGATATAAGTATTCAAAAAGGAGATTTGCTCCAGGCAAAAGCAACTCTCGAGAGCCTGAGGGATTATTATACCGTGAATGATGACGGGATACTTGATGAAGTGAATGACAAACTGGCTGCCATTGATCAGAGTAATTAAATAATTCCTGTTGTAAGATTAAGATATAATGAAGATTATCAAATGTGTACCAGAATACTGAAAAATAATTGAAATGAAAAGGATCCATATATTTATTCTCCTCTTAATATCTATTACATTATCCCTGCCTGCTCAGGAAAAGCAGGAGGATCTCAAAAGGGAAGTGACCCTTTATAACCCGTATAAACCATCACTTCCTCCGGCAAAAAAGAAAAGCTTTTTTGCAGATATCAATGATACCTTAAAGGTTACAGAAGATTTTACCTATGATATATCAGCCAATCCTTTTTCCCCTGAATATAAAATAAGCCCGATTAAGGCAGCAACCCTGCTCCCCGACCCTCTTACAAAACTCTACAAAACTTATGTGAATCTTGGAATAGGAAATTATCTTACTCCTCTGGCAGAGCTAAGTTTGACCAATGAACGGTCAAAAAGATCATCCTACGGTCTGTATGCACGTCACTTCTCGACGAACGGCAGGGTTAAACTGGATAACGATAAACGTGTCTTTGCCGGTTATATGGATAATGATGTATCTCTTTTCGGAAAAAAATTCTTCAGGGATAATTACCTCAAAGGAACTATCAATTATGGTCAGAGAATGCGTTTTGCATACGGCTACGATCCGGCTATAAGCGATTATGTACCCAAAAATGAGAACATACGTACCGGAAATAATAACTTGGCAGCTGGTATTTCTTTTTCTTCGCTTAACCTTGATTCAACAGATTTTTCCTATGATTTTAATGCTCATTACGACCTGTTTTTTCAGGGAGAGAAAAATTATCAGCATAATACGGGACTGACAGGTACTATGTCAAAGAGTCACAGGGGGTACTATGTGGGAGGTAAGCTTGATTTTGAATATTTCATACCATCTCCGGAAGTATTTGACAGATCAAAATATATTTTTGCTGTCAATCCCTTCGTGAACAAGAGCACTCCAAAGTGGAATTTCAGACTTGGACTGCAACTGTTGCTTGACAGGAATATACAGTCAGCAGCTGAATTTCATCTGTATCCCGATGTGAACTTCGGATTTAACATGGTGCCTTCCTATGTATCTTTTTTTGCCAGCCTGAAAGGTGAACTGCTTACAAATGATCCATGGAGTATCATTGCAATAAACCCTTATATTGTAGATGATGGCAGCCTCTTCCGCCTTCAAAACACAAGTAACCCCATGAAGTTTTCAGTGGGTTTTAAAGGAAACAACGGACTCGGAGGTAATTATCTCCTCTCAGCTTCATATTCACTTGTCGATAATATGCTCTTTTATTCAAATCTTGTTTTCCCTGATAGTATTGAAGCTCCACAAATGGGTAACTATTTCACTCCTTTGGCCGATGATGCGGAAATAATGAATATACACGGCGAACTGACGGGGATGATAGGAGATAAGGTTACTTTCAGAGGCAATGCCAATTGGTACCAGTATACTCTTTCAAAAAATGAATATGCATGGAACAGACCCGAATGGGATGCTAATCTGAATATCAAATATAACCTCAGAAATAAGATAATAGCAGGTATTGACCTTCGAACAATTGGTGAGTACAGATTACTGGCTAACAGATATGATGTTATTCTGCCTCCTTCTACGGAAGTTTTTACCAGACCGGCTCATTTCAATATGAATATAAGCGCCGAATACCGTTATACAAAAATATTGTCAGTGTGGGCAAGAATAAACAATATTGCTTTTAAACGCTACTATGAATGGGCTTTTTATCCTACTCAGCGTTTTAACCTCATGATAGGCTTTACCTACAGCCTCTGATAAACAACTGGTGCTATCCTGAAAGGAAAATGAAGACCGGGAAACAGCGTTCATTTACGGAAGGTCATATATAATAAATAATTCAACTAACAAGCTGTTAATTTCTCGTTGAAATTGTGCATAAAAATAAGTCCTTAAAGAGAAAAAAACCGCAATATTTAACTATATTTGTCGCGGTAATTAAGGTTCATGTTATCAGTTGTTTATATCACGCAATGAGGGGCAGGGTCTGGAAGGGTGGAGGATATAAAAAATATGTTCCGGTTCTGTTTCCCGAAAAGTATTTTTTCAGCTTATGGTGAGAAGAACAAGGATCTCTTCATTGGGATTTCAGTACCTGATAATATGTACATCAGGCCATTTTAAGGGAATAGTTGAATAACTATTAATTAATAGTAAAAATATGGAAGACACAAACAAGAATCTGCAGGAAAACAAAGCTTATTCAGCTGAAAGCATCCAGGTACTTGAGGGACTTGAGGCAGTAAGGAAAAGGCCTGCAATGTATATCGGCGATATTGGAGTAAAAGGATTACATCACCTTGTTTATGAGGTTATAGATAATTCCATTGATGAAGCTTTGGGAGGTTATTGTGATAAGATAGACGTTATCATTCATGAAGATAATTCAGTTACAGTGACAGATAATGGTCGGGGCATACCTACCGGCATAATGGAAAAAGAAAAAAAGTCTGCACTGGAGGTTGTAATGACCGTTTTACATGCCGGTGGCAAATTTGATAAGGGTTCGTACAAAGTATCCGGAGGTCTTCATGGTGTTGGAGTTTCCTGTGTGAATGCCCTATCCGCCAACCTTTCTGCTGTAGTCATGAGAGAAGGAAAAATATTCAGGCAGGATTATCAGAAGGGGAAACCGGTAACGGAGGTGAGAACAGACGGAGAAACTGATAAGTCGGGTACGGTGATTACTTTTAAACCTGATGATACTATATTCCAGACACTTGATTTTAATTTTGAGATCCTTGAAGCCCGTCTGCGTGAACTGGCTTTCCTTAATAAGGGTATAACCCTTTCCCTGACAGATAAGAGAGAGCTTACAGAAAATGGTAATGGGGGTAAACCACGCTATAAAGAGTTTTTTTCCGAACAGGGATTAAAGGAGTTTGTTGAATATCTCGATGCCAACAGGGAGAGAATAATAGAAAAAGCTATACATATAACCCACGACAAGACAGATATACCTGTCGAAATATCTCTTCAGTATAATAATTCGTTCTCTGAGAATGTATATTCCTATGTCAATAATATTCATACCATTGAAGGCGGAACTCATCTGGCCGGATTCCGCAGGGGACTGACCAGAACTCTGAAAAAATATGCTGAAGATTCAGGAGCTACAGCCAAACTTAAATTTGATATAAATGGAGATGATTTTCGCGAAGGACTCACTGCCGTTATATCAGTTAAAGTTGCAGAACCACAGTTTGAAGGGCAGACCAAAACAAAACTGGGTAACTCTGAAGTGATGGGCGCTGTCGATCAGGCTGTCAGTACTATGCTGACTAATTACCTGGAAGAGAACCCTAAGGATGCCAAAGTGATTGTACAGAAAGTTATACTGGCAGCTACAGCACGTCATGCAGCCCGTAAAGCAAGAGAACTGGTACAGAGGAAAAACGAATTTTCCGGTTCCGGACTTCCGGGAAAACTGGCCGACTGTGCAGATAAAGATCCTGCCAAATGCGAGATATACCTCGTTGAGGGAGATTCAGCAGGCGGAACAGCTAAACAGGGCCGCGACCGGCGTTTCCAGGCTATCTTGCCTCTCCGGGGTAAAATACTGAACGTCGAAAAAGCAATGCTCCACCGTATTTATGAAAGTGAAGAAATAAAGAATATCTTCACTGCCCTGGGCGTGATAGTGGGTACAGAAGACGATAGTAAAGCACTTGATATATCCGGACTTCGCTATCATAAAATTATCATTATGACTGATGCAGATATTGACGGATCACATATCAATACCCTTATCATGACTCTGTTTTTCAGATATATGCAGGACCTCATCACAGGTGGCTACCTCTTTATTGCTACACCACCCCTTTATCTGATCAGAAAGGGAAAGGCAGAAAGATATTGCTGGTCTGAAGAAGAAAGAGAAGCTGCTGTGCTGGAACTGGGACAGGGAAAAGAGAGCAACGTATCCATCCAACGATATAAAGGTCTGGGTGAGATGAACGCAATACAACTCTGGGAAACAACAATGAACCCTGAAACTCGTACTTTACGTCAGGTTACTATCGAAAGCGCAGCAGAAGCAGACCATATTTTCTCTATGCTGATGGGTGATGAGGTGCCCCCCAGAAGAGAATTCATCGAAACTCATGCCAAATACGCTAAAATAGACGTTTAACTTTTCTGTATGCCCCTGAAAGAAAACGGTAGCCGGGGAAATCCCTCCTTACTGTAACGGCATTACTCTGACATATTTCACTGCAACAGTAACATCTGATGCATTTCTTGTCAGTGAGAACCACCCAGTTCTTTTTCACCGGGTCCATAGCCAGTGCATTCTGAGAACATATCCTGATACACTCATTGCACCCGGTACACTTCTCATGTATGAAAACAGGCCTGGGCTGAAGAAACCTTATCGACTTTAACCTGTGCATGATAAACCTTGCCACAACATTCCCGTTGTGTGTGTAGGCAACTTTTTTGAAGTCTTTCTTAATAATTGATTCAAGAACAGGTCCGTCATATTCTGTGTCAGATACATCCTTAAGCCATGTGCCCCTTGTCAGAGCAATGGAATTTGTCGGGATGATCATCGGGTCATATCCCGCAATAGTACTTGCTATTATATCAACAGCCACCGGATTGGTAGATCCTATAAGGACTTCTGTTTTGACAGGAGTGCCTTGTCCTGGACCTTCTCCTTCCATCCCTGCTATCCCGTCCATCAGATAGAAAGAAGGACATACAGCCTCTGTTAAATTAACAAGAAAAGCTGAAAAATCATCCCTGTCGGGATATAAGGCATGCTGCCTTGTCTTTGCAAAACCCGGGACCAACCCAAGAGTATTCTTTATTGCCCCGGTGAAGTAAGTTAACTGATGAGTCTTTAATTTAGGTAGTGAAATGATAAGATCAACTTCCCTGATAATTGAAGCTATCCTTATCTTGCCTTTCCCCAAAGGCATATCCGTGTGATTCTTCATAAAATCCACCCATGTAGCTCCTGTTTTTTCACAAACCTGATAAATACCCGACTTTTCACTTTTGAAACCCCTGAAATGAATGCCGGGAGAATCACCTACATAAACACTTGCCTCTCTGTCGTGAAGAAAATTTATCATAGCTTCCACAACTGCAGGATGTGTGCTTACACACCGGGAAGGATCACAATCAATCAGAATATTTGGCTTCAGAAGAACTTTCTTATTCTTTAATTCAGGCCCTCCGCAATAGTCATATATATCCCGTATATGACGATATATCTCTTCAATATTATATTCCCTGCATGACCTGACAGCTACTTTGTTATTCATATCTTTAAAAAGACGCAAAGATACTGATAAGTAACGAATATATTGCAGAACCCTATTGATTCTTTATTATATCTTTTAGTATTTCTTCTATGTAACTGACTGTTAATCCAGATGATCCATCGAAATTATTTACCAGTATACAAAATATCAGCTCCTTCCCCGATAGGGCAGTCAGATATCCGGCATAGCCTCTTACTCTTGTCATGGATCCGCTCTTCACTTTGAAATCCGTACCAAAAAGAGGATCTTTGAAATAGTTGCGTAGAGTCCCTTCTTTTCCTGCCTCCGGGAAAGATGAATAAAACTCTTTGAAATACTTTCCGTTTTTTTTCATGTATTCAAGCAGAGCCACTACTTGTTCGGAACTGATAGCATTGAGAAGAGATAACCCACTCCCGTCTTCCATAAAAATACCCTTTGTATCCCTGACAGCTCCTTCAATGAATCCTGTAATTACCTCAAGTCCGCTTTCGCTGGTCCCTTTACCCCTGCATTCCCTGCCCATCTCTTTTAAAAGATGTTCAGCATACAGATTTATACTCTTATGATTGGTTACCTCTATAATATCTTTTAAACATGGAGAAAATGTTTCATTTATTACAACAACGGACTTATATGACCCTTCCCCCGTCAACCTTGTTGTTGAAGGAGGACAGGTGATCTCTGTCCCTGATTCTTTCAGCTTACGATCAATTATCCTTGCCATTAACAAAGGCGGATCGGCAATCGACCCCTTAAGAATAAATTCTGGTTCATTGTCAGGTATTGTACCTTCCAGTGACCCCGTTTCCGTATAGGGAGCGGCAAAAACATAACCTTCATCTCTTGTGCCGGAAGCAGATAAGCGGTTGAAGTAATCAATTCGGCATTCCTCCGGCGAAAAACCTTTTATAACAGGCTTACTCTGACCGGGTATGCAGCCCAGTAATATTTTACATGTATTATCATAGACGGACAGGCCGTAAGCTCCTGCGCCATAATAATTACCAATATCTTCCCACAACCATTTGGCAGGTAAAGGGCGGTAATCAAAATAGGAATCGTCTGTAATTACCCGTCCGTTGATCTTTTTTATTCCTGCATTATTTATTTCTCTAACCCAGTAATCAGCAAATTCACCATAATGTTGACTGAAATTTTCTGACCCAAGACAGGGATCACCTCCTCCGATAATAACAATATTACCATCAAGAATACCCGTTCTTCTGTTTATTTTTCCGCTGTACCCTACAAGTGTCCTGAATCTGTGATCAGGTCCAAGTATCTCCAGTGCAGCTGCTGTAGTGAACAATTTCAGGACAGACCCTGGAATAAGGCTTTTTTCTGCATCATGTTCAATTATTCTATCTCCGTTGCCGGCATCGATAACACAAAAGGATACCTGGGCATGTTCCATAGTGCTGTCGGCAAGAAAGTTGTAAAAAATATCGCCCTGTGAAAACAGAACGACAGAGTTTAGCAGCAGAGCCGGAAAGATGCTTAGATGTTTCATGCTTTTCCCTCTTTGTTCTGTTCCAGTGTTGAGAGAAGACCGCAGGCAGCACCTATATCTTCTCCTCTGGATCGTCTTACTGTGGCTGTTATGCCTCTGGCATTAAGTGCATCCCTGAAACTTTCTGCTTCTGCCTGACCAGGGCTGCTGAAAGGTGATCCGGGAACATGGTGGAAACGAATGATGTTGACGCGGCAACGTATACCGCCAAGAAGCCGCGATAGCCCTTTTACATGCCGCAGACTGTCATTAATACCACTGAACAGAATATATTCAAATGATATCCTCTGCTGTTTACTTAATTCGAAAGAAGTGATAATATCTAGAAGGTCTTCTATTTTGTTATTTTTATGTACCGGCATCAGTCTCCCTCTTTCTTCATTAAAGGGAGAATGCAGACTGATAGCCAGATTACACCTGCTTTTTTCAAGGAACTCCCTTGTTGGTTCAGAAAGGCCGATGGTGCTTACTGTTATACGGGAAGGACTCCATCCGTATCCCCATTCTGCAGTTAATATTTCAAGACTTTTTACTACCTCCGTCATATTGTCAAGAGGCTCACCCATCCCCATATAAACTATATTGGTAAGTGTTCCGGTTTCAGGTATGCTGCGAAACTGATTCAGTATCTCATTGGCAGTGAGATTGCCCTGGAAACCCTGACGGCCGGTCATACAGAAGATACATCCCATCTTACAACCGGCCTGAGAGGAGACACATAATGTTGCACGGTCGGCTTCAGGGATGAGGGCGGTCTCTATGTATTTATTATTCAGTACTTTGAAAAGATATTTCTTTGTTCCGTCATTACTGACAGCAACAGAAACAGGAGCAGAAAGGCCGATCTCATAGTCACTCGTAAGACCTTCTCTCATCTTCTTTGACAGATTTGTCATCTCATCGATGGATGTGGTTTCTTTTTTATACAACCAGTCGGCAATCTGTCTGGCAGAATAGCCCGGCAGACCAATCTTCCTCGCTACATCAATGAGCTCATTTAGTGTTTTTCCGTATAATTTTTCCTTTTGCATACCGTGCCTGAATATTATTTCAGCTGAGTGATCCGGCTCATACTGTGATTAACTTTCCCTTAGATCCCTGTTGAAAGGTTTCAGATCTCTATTTTCCCTTCAAACACAAAAGTAGCCGGCCCGGTAAGCCATATATCTTTTATTTTACCGTTGTCAACCTTTAATTCAACTTTCAGATTGCCACCTCTGGCCCTGACCTTTACAGATCCGGTGTCAAAATGTCCTTTCAGAACAGAAGCAATAGCAGAGGCAGTTATTCCGGTACCACAGGCCAGTGTCTCATCTTCAACACCACGCTCAAATGTTCTGAGATAAAGACCGTCATCCAGTATCTTGACAAAGTTAACATTAGTTCCTCCGGGTTTGAATTCGGGAGCCCATCTGAGCTTACTGCCTTCCTCAAAAACATTCAGATTATCTATATCATCCATAAAAACAACATAATGTGGAGAGCCTGTGTCAAGAAAATAATTATTGTTTATCAGTTCGTACTTATTGACATCGGCCATTTGCAATCTGACAGTGTCATTATTGACCGTAGCTTTATGTAAACCATCGAAGGCCATGAAATTCTGGGAGTCTGATGCAATGCCATGGACGTAGGTGAAATGAGCTACACATCTGCCACCATTGCCGCACATTGAACCAAGTTTACCATCAGAATTGAAATACTTCATCTCGTAATCGGCACCGGAATAATCGGAAACAAGGATAAGACCATCGGCTCCTACGCCAAAACGCCGGTCACACATCATGTTAATAAGTTTTGAGTCATCAGGATTAATTATGCCGGTACGATTGTCTATGATTACGAAATCATTACCTGCTCCCTGATATTTGTTAAATGTTATCATCATCATTGTTAAAGTGTTGTTAAATGAGTGTAATACATTGAAGGTCATTAAAAAAAAAGAATGATCTTTGAAAAACAAAATCATTGAAAATTGGTTATAAAGATATGAATCTTTTTCAAGGCATAATATTTGAGAATCATTCCCAAAATGCCGTTTACTAATAATACATTATAATTATGAAAGCAAAAACTATATTGGGCGGGCTTCTGATGGCTATAGCTGGTGGTGCCATTGCACTGTTTGCTTATACCAGGATAATAGAAAAGCCGGAAATAATTGTGTCTAATGACAGTGCCATGACAGAAATGCATGATGGCAGGGCTGTTCTTACATCCTATCAGGTACCTGAAGGTCAGGTTGACCTGACTTATGCTGCTGAAAAGACAGTTCATGCAGTGGTACATGTTAGGACAATTTCTATGGTTGTACAACCTGAAAATCCTTTTCTTGAATGGTGGTATGGCGACCGTTACAGGGATGCCCCTATGGAAAGGGAACAAAGAGGATTCGGATCAGGAGTGATTATTTCACCGGACGGATATATAATTACCAATAATCATGTTATTGAAGATGCACAGAATATAGAAGTCAAGATGAACGATAACAGGGTTCTGTCTGCTGAACTGGTAGGACGTGATCCCACTACCGACTTAGCTTTGCTGAAGGTAGAAGCAAAAAATCTTGAATATCTGAGGTATGGAGATTCCGATAATCTCAAAATAGGGGAGTGGGTACTTGCCGTAGGGAATCCTTTTAACTTTACATCTACTGTTACGGCCGGTATCGTGAGTGCCAAAGGCAGAAACCTTGGTATCCTCGAAGATCAGGAATACCGCATTGAATCATTTATTCAAACAGATGCTGCTTTGAATGTGGGTAACAGCGGAGGAGCACTGGTCGATACAAAAGGATTGCTTGTTGGTATCACTTCAGCAATATATTCTCCAAGTGGTGCCTACGCCGGTAATTCTTTTGCAATACCGGTAAGTATAGTAAAAAAAGTTGTTGATGACCTTCGTCAATATGGCGAAGTACAGAGAGCAATTATAGGCATTGGAATTAACGAGCTTACATCTGATATTGCTGAAAAACAAAATCTTAAAGAAGTAAAGGGAGCCCTTATAACCAAGATTTACGATGGCAGCGCTGCAGCTGATGCAAAGCTTAGAGAAAATGATGTGATAATCAAAATAGCAGGAATACCAGTAGCTACCCCATCAGAACTCCAGGAACAGGTCGCAAAGTACCGTCCGGGTGACAAGATCACTGTCACTTATGTGAGAAACGGAAAAGAGAATACAGTGCCTGTAACACTTAAAAATGTAGCAGGTAACACCAGTCTGGTTACACGAGATACAAACACTGCAGAAGTTTTTGGTGCTACCTTTGAATCTCTTTCCTCTAATGAAAGACGCTCACTCCAAATAGATGGCGGAGTGAAAATAACGAAAGTGGAAGATGGTTTGTTCAGAGATCTGGGGCTTAGAAGAGGGACTATCATAACCTTTATTAACGGGAAAAAAGTTGAAAATACTGCCGATGTACGCAATGCAATCAGTAGTAACCAAAGATCTCTTAAGTCTGTCGAAGGATATACTCCCGATGGCAGACGCTTCAGTTATAGTTTTAGTAATTAATCTTAATGCAAATTAACATACTGTAATATAGTAAGATACAGACAGGCCCTGTTTTTTTAAACATTCCGGGGCTTGTTTTGTTATTCTAATAATAATATATTAACTTTGCGCAAATTTTTAAAGGCTGATGAGACAACTAAAGATTACCAAATCCATAACAAACAGAGAGAGTGCTTCACTCGACAAATATTTGCAGGAAATTGGTAAAGAAGAGTTGATCTCGGTGGAGGAAGAAGTTGAACTGGCTCAGAGGATAAAAAAGGGAGACAGAAATGCTCTCGAAAAACTCACTAAAGCTAATTTACGATTTGTAGTATCTGTTGCAAAACAATATCAGAATCAGGGTTTAAGCCTTCCGGATCTTATCAATGAAGGTAATCTGGGCCTGATAAAAGCTGCTGAGAAATTCGATGAAACAAGAGGTTTTAAGTTTATCTCTTATGCAGTATGGTGGATACGACAATCTATACTTCAGGCCCTGGCTGAACAATCAAGAATAGTCAGATTACCTCTTAACCAGGTTGGCTCTCTTAATAAAATAAATAAAGCTTTTTCAAAGTTTGAACAGGAAAATGAACGAACCCCTTCTCCCGATGAGCTGGCTGAAGTTCTTGAACTGCCAAAGGAAAAAGTGACTGATACACTGAAGGTGTCCGGCAGACACGTGTCTGTTGATGCTCCTTTTATTGAAGGTGAAGATAACAGCCTCCTGGATGTACTTACCAATACCGACTCTCCCGTTGCTGATAAACTGCTGATGGATGAGTCATTGTCACGTGAGATTTACAGAGCTCTTGCTACCCTTACAGAAAGAGAAAGAGATATTATCAGATTTTTCTTTGGAATAGGTTGCCAGGAAATGACTCTCGAAGAAATAGGTGAGAAATTTGGTCTGACCCGTGAGAGAGTACGCCAGATAAAGGAAAAAGCAATAAGACGGCTCAGACACACTTCCAGAAGCAGACTATTAAAAGGTTATTTGGGTTAGTTATATTACCAGTTTATATAGAAGGAGTCGTTGCAGACTCCTTTTTTTTGGTTCCCTGGCTTCGACGAGTGTCGCTTCTTTTTGAAAAATACATTCCCGGGGAGCACTTTTAAATCAAACAACTATGACATTTTGAGGGAGGATTACGAATATCATGACTCGCTTTCTTAACTTTGCCCTTATAATTTTTAATAGTTCTATTAATGAGTTTTAAGCTGATATCGGATTTTGTTCCTACAGGTGATCAGCCGGAAGCCATTAAACAGCTGATGGATGGCTTGGTTAATGGCAGTACATACCAGACTCTCCTTGGCGTTACAGGCTCAGGAAAGACATTTACAATAGCCAATGTAATCGAAAAAATTAACAGACCTGTACTCGTTCTCAGCCATAATAAAACGCTGGCCGCCCAGTTATATGGTGAGTTCAGACAGTTCTTTCCTGAAAACAGTGTCGAGTACTTTGTTTCTTATTACGATTATTACCAGCCTGAAGCGTATCTGCCAGTTACAGATACTTATATTGAAAAAGATCTCTCAATTAATGAAGAGATTGAAAAATTACGCCTTAGTACTACAGCATCACTACTGTCTGGCAGACGGGATGTGATAGTGGTCTCTTCTGTATCATGCCTTTATGGAATAGGTAATCCCGATGATTTCCATTCTAATACAATAAATATTTCAAAAGAACAGTATATATCACGCAATGTACTGCTTCGTAAACTTGTGGATAGCCTTTATTCACGAAATGAGATCGAATTCAGACATGGTACATTCAGAGTGAGAGGCGATACTGTCGATATCTTCCCTGCTTATGCAGATATTGCAGTGAGAATAATTTTTTTCGGAGACCAGGTAGAAGACATAAATACCTATGATCCTGTTTCCGGTGCCCGTATTGAATCTCTTAGTGAATATACCGTCTATCCGGCAAATATCTTTGTGACAACGAGGGACAGAATAAATCTTGCTGTCAATCAGATTCAGGATGATATGGTGCAGCAAATTGCCTATCTAAGAGATATAGGGAAAAGAGAAGAAGCTAAGCGCCTTGAGCAAAGGGTGTTATATGATCTTGAAATGATTAAGGAACTGGGATACTGTAGTGGAATAGAAAACTATTCCCGTTATTTTGACGGAAGGCAGGCCGGTACCAGGCCATTTTGTCTGCTGGATTATTTCCCTCACGATTTCTTAACAATAATTGATGAAAGCCATGTCAGTATCCCTCAGATAAGAGGGATGTACGGAGGTGATCATTCCCGAAAACAGACCCTTGTAGAATATGGTTTCCGTCTTCCTGCAGCTCTTGATAACAGACCATTGAGGCTGGACGAATTTGAAGCCCTAACAGGTCAGGTGATATTTGTCAGCGCCACACCTGCCGATTATGAGCTTGAAAAAAGCGAAGGTATCATTGTTGACCAGGTGATAAGGCCAACAGGTCTGCTTGATCCGCCTGTTGAAGTCAGACCGGCTACCACCCAGGTTGACGATCTCATGAGTGAGATAAGAGAAAGGGCAGGAGCGGGAGAGAGAACTCTTGTCACAACAATTACAAAAAGGATGGCAGAAGAACTGACAGCTTATCTGATGAAATTTGATATCAGATGCCGTTATATTCATTCCGGTATAGATACTTTGGAAAGGATTGAGATAATGGAAGGACTGAGAGCAGGAGATTTTGATGTATTGGTTGGAGTGAACCTTCTCAGGGAAGGCCTCGATTTACCTGAAGTGTCTCTGGTAGCTATTCTGGATGCTGACAAGGAAGGATTTCTCAGATCAGCAAGATCACTTACACAGACAGCCGGCAGAGCAGCACGTAACATAAACGGGAAAGTGATCATGTACGCCGATACTGTTACAAATAGTATGAAAGAGACTATTGATGAGACAAACAGACGGAGAGACAAACAATTGAAATATAACGAGAAAATGGGAATAACCCCGGCTCAGATAGTACGTAAAACAGGTACTATCCTGGCAGGCCTGAACCGTAAAGGAATAGCGGTAAAGACATATCTTGAACCTGAAAGACCTGATATTGCTGCTGATCCTGTTGTGAAATATATGAATATTGAAGCTCTTGAAAAAGCTATCAATATGGCAGAAAAAAACATGCAAAAAGCAGCTTCGGAACTTGATTTTATTGAGGCTGCCAGATACAGGGATGAAATGGCAGCCCTTCAGAAGCTTATAAAAAGTAAATCACACTAAAAACCTGTTCCTTATTCAGAACTCTTTACAGCAGTCCAATCCCATTTAGCAGAATCCGATGTTGCTGTCCCTGTTATACGCGACCCATTTACTTGCCCATGGTATGCGATATTACCTATTTTGAAAGATATTTCATTTCCTCTTAACCGTCCGTCAGCTATAGCTGTTATTGTACCTCCATTGTTGAAAGTGCCCTGAAAAAACTGATATTTCTGATTTATACTCAATTCATGTTCCCCTATCTTCCATCTTCCTTCAACTTTTGCCGGTATTATCCACATCAGCGCAGTAGTCCAACTGTTCCAGCTATCAGGAGTGTTGACCTCCAGATCAGGGATCCATTCTCCCATAGTGAATGTATTAGAGACCACACGTGTGCCAGGCTTAAGCTCAAGAAGCTTGGGCCTTAGCTTGAGATTGATCTCGGGCAAAAGGAACATGGTTATCACTGTAGCTTTCGTAAGATCATATTCAAAAAGATCACCCTCAAAGAACTGAACTTGTGAACTGACACCTTCTTTTTCGGCATTTCTGCGCGATAAAGCTACCATATCAGGATTGAATTCAATGCCTATGGCACGGGCTCCCCGCTTTGCAGCAGTGATAACTGTACGGCCATCTCCAGACCCAAGATCAATGACCAGATCAGAAGGAGTAACTTCAGCTATGGAAAGCATGGTGTCAACAAGCTCCTGAGGTGTCGGTACCCACACAACATCCTTACCCTGTTGACCAACCTCGGGAACATAATCACGCCGGCTATCATCCTGACCATTCAGTGAAGGCATAATAACCAGAAGCATCAATATACCAAAAAAAGAACGTATAGGAATAACTGATTTCATATTCGGGTTTTTTAATTATTACTATCAGATATAATTAAACGAATGTAGCAATATAATTTAATTTCTGTTATCATCAGTACCAATTTTTTGACGTGAAAAATGAATAATATTACTCTCGCTTAAAGCCTTAAAAAACATTCTTTTCAGACCTTATTAAAAGATCATGTTTTTTTGAAAAAAATCAACTGTAAACCGGGGGATACCATTTGTAAACCCATATATGGTTTTTATTTCTTTGTATTGTATTTTTATATAAAAGAAAACGAACTTTGCAGAGTCTTTAATGAATTGCTGAAGAAATATGCCTGCAGAATCTGATTTGTTAACTTTGCTTTATTGCCGGCTATAGATTATGAATATGAAAAGGACATGAGATTCCCTTTTTGAACTACATAATAAAGCATGATTAAAAATAGTATGAAACCAGTATCAGGCAGGATAAAAATATAAACCGAATGAAACTTATCATTTTAATAATGACATCTTTTTTTCTGCCTTTTTCTGCTTCAGCTTTATCAACACACAAAGCTGTCATTCCAAATATTATACGGGAGGGAGATGATGCTGCTGATACTCAAAAGAAACTTGACGATTTGATGGGTAAAGCCCGGGATTACCTTGATAAATATTCCGAACACAGGGATGATGCTTTCGTTTATCTCGATTCTGCTGCCAGTATATGCAATAAAAACAATATTGAATGGCCTTCTCTGCTTCACTTTCTGCACGCAGACTATTTTTTCAGATCAGGCGATTACAGTAGTTCTGAGGAACAGGCAAACATAGCTTTGGGAAAAGCATTGGATGAAGGTGAATATGATGTTTACGTGAAAACTCTTATGTTACTGGGGTTGTATTACCAGCGTACAGGATTTTTCAATGAGAGTATAGAAAAATACAATGAGAGTATTGCCTTTGCGAAAAAGCGTAAACTGAAGAAAGTAATACCTTCTTCATACAGAGGGCAGGCAAATGTATATAACACAGTGAATGATCTGGAAAACTACCGCAGCCATCTTGGTTTAATGGCAGAAGCCGGTCTGGCTGAAGATGATACCGTTGCCGTCATGGAAGCATATCTTCTCCTGGGCACTTCGCTGGCCGGAGAAATACGTGATTTCAACGGAGCCGATTCCATCCTGCGCAGATGTGTGGACCTTTCACTGAAACAGAAGAATACTTACTATACAGCTTTTGCTTCAGCAAACATTGGATGGAATTACTACTGCGAACACATGTACGATTCCGCTGTGGTTAACTACGAGAGATCACTTAAATACAGCCTTAAAGACAATTATGTGATGATATCAGCTAACTCCTACGGTAACCTGGGTACTATAAACCGTGACGTAGGAGACTCTGATAAAGCTTTGAAATATTACCAGCTATCCCTTGAATATGCAAAGAAAGCAAAGGACTGGTATACTCTGTCGTGGGTTTATAATGATATGCATCAACTTTATCTTAACAGGCAGGATACTGCAAATGCTTATGAGAATTTTGTGCTGTATAAACAGTTCAATGACTCGGTCCTTATTACCAGGAGTTCACAGGGGCTTACAGAAGCCCGGGTGCGCTATGAGGCGGATATGCATAATAAAGAAGTGGATATCCTTTCACTAAGATTGAAGAACAACAGGCTTCTGAACATTGCTATCCTCGGCTTTTTTATTCTGGCAGTGATAATAGGATTGCTCCTTTTCAGAGGATCCAGACTGAAGAATAAAAGAAGGCTGAGCGAGATGAACCGTAAGATAGCAGAACTGACACAGGTCAACCTTCGGCAGCAGATGAACCCTCATTTTATTTTCAATACTCTTAATTCGATACAGTATTATATGTATCAACATGACAAGCTGGCTACAAATAACTATCTTACTAAATTCTCAAATCTCATGCGTAAAGTCCTTGAGAACTCAAATCATACCTCTGTTTCCCTTCGTGATGAACTCGACGCGATTAACCTTTATCTCGAACTGGAATCTTTAAGATTCAGTGGTAAATTTGATTACCGGATTACAGTGGATGAAGAGATTGATCCCTTTCTGTTTAAAATACCTACAATGCTTATTCAGCCTTATGTGGAAAACTCAATATGTCACGGACTGATGCCAAAAGCTGAAAAGGGTTATGTTAATATCGGTTTCAGACTGGATAAAGATCATATAACCTGTACTATTGAAGATAATGGTATAGGTCGTGAAGCAGCAGGAGAAATATCAAAACAGAGAAAGAGCAACCATAATTCCATGGGTACGAAGATCGTTTCTTCGAGGCTTGACCTGGTCAATGAACTGTATGGGACAAGTCTTAAAACAGTTTATTTCGATCTTGTTAACGACAAGGGAGAGCCCGAAGGTACCCGGGTAGAGATTCATATTCCGATAATGACATGAATACGAAATTGAGCACAATTATTATTGATGATGAAGTCAATGCCGTAAATTTCATCTCTTCGGTAATCGAAGAATATTGTCCCGGCTTGGATGTTGTGGGTACAGCAGGAAGTGTTTTCGGTGGTGTGGAAGTGATAAGGGAAAAGGATCCGGATCTTGTTTTTCTTGATGTTGAGATGCCTGACGGTTTGGGTTTCGACCTGCTGCAGGACTTTCCGGATAAGACATTTGACGTGATCTTTATAACAGCTTTTAACCATTATGCTATTAAAGCAATTAAGTACAGCGCTGTTGATTATATACTAAAACCGGTTAATATATCGGAATTCATGGAAGCTGTAAAAAAAGTTATCAGTGTACGCTCCGTAGACAAACAAAGTTCTAATGAAAGTATAAAAGTACTTCTTGAAAATATCAGGACAACAAATCCTTCCCGTCTGGCTATACCTACATCTGATGGTATGGAGTATGTCAATCCAAAAGAGATCATCAGGCTCGAAGCTGACAGAAGCTATTCGTGGTTATTCATGACAGCCAGCAGGAAAATGCTTGTTTCCAAACATCTGAAAGAATTTCAGGATCTGCTCAGCGACAGGTATTTTTTCCGTTCCCATAACTCCCATCTTATAAACCTCAAATATGTCCGTAAATATATACGCAAAGACGGAGGCTATATAGAAATGCAGGACGGAGCCAGAATACCCGTTTCAAGAAACAGAAAAGACCTGTTTCTCATTCACATGGAGAGATTCAAGGGTTGACAGGATATTGTACCATTAAATTCTTCCGGGAATATATTACCAGTGGATTATTTTTTTTAGATTCACTGTTCCTCAATGAAAGAAAAGGGTGCCTTTATGGACACCCTTTTTTCAGATCAATAAAACCTAAAACTGGCCGGACGGCCGGGGATAAACTAATTATTTTGCAGCTGAGAATGTTACGGGATCATTCAAAAGAAAGGGGAAATACGCTGCAATGAGTTGAGTGGCTTCGTGATCCCCTTTTTGTCCAGAACCCAATACTTTCTGATGGAAATATTCCATCTTATTGATATCCGATTCTCTCGTTGCATAACCCGTTTTTTCAAGCGACTTGTCAAGTCTTTCAACGCCGAAATAATTCTCGTTGTTGATATACTGTACGGAAAGCTTGTCTGATAATACCAGATATTTCCTGCATTTTCTTTCCTTGCATACAACAACAGTAACCTCCATGGGGGAGTTGGCATAGCTGATTATGTAAGCCTTGAAATCCTCTCCGTTAATAGTGAAAGGATCATCGGCTGTTTCAATCTTGTAGTCACCCAGTGAAGAGAATGTCTTTCCCTGTGCAACAACATTCCTTCCGAAAGAAGCAGTACAAATAACTGCAAGTAATAAGGTAAAAATCATCTTTTTCATGGCTTGAAGGATTAATTGGTTAAAAAATCATCTTTCTTATCTTAACGATTATTTTCATTTCTGAAAACTCTTATCAATAAATTCATACCGAAAGTAGTATATTGTATGAAGCTGGGAAAGATTAAACTAACCAATGGTAGATCCCGGTTAACGGATGACAGTTTAATAAGACGGCCAATAAACAAAGAGATGATTTGAATAGATTTTTTGCTTAAAAAAAGTAATTTTGCCTTAGCATATCCACTAATCTTCCAAAAATATGTTGGCAGGAAACTGTCGGACTTCTTTAAGGGTTATGAAATCATTAATTTAATCATCTATATATTATGAAAAAAATGTTATATAAATCGATTATATTCTTTTTTATAATCGCCTTATCCGGCTGTTCAGTCAGTAATATGAGCACTTCCGGAAGAAGAGACGGCCGGGTGAAGAACATTATTTTGTTTATTGGTGACGGCATGGGGACAGCCCATGTTTATGCCGGTATGACAATAAGCCCTGAGCCACTTGTTCTTGAGTCATTCCCATATACCGGTTTCATTAAGACTTATTCGTCAGATAACTATGTTACTGATTCGGGTGCAGGAGGCACTGCATTAGCCTGTGGGAAAAAGACCAGGAATGGTATAATTGGCATGGGACCTGATTCGACGGATATTGCTTCTATTGTTGAGATAGCTCATAAGAACGGTCTGGCAACAGGTGTACTGAGTACTGCATCTGTCACACATGCCACTCCTGCTTCTTTTGTTGCCCATAATATTACCCGTAACGATTATGAAGGCATTGCCGAAGATTTTCTCAATGGAACTGCAGATGTCTTCATTGGTGGTGGAGAAGATAATTTCCGTAACAGAAAAGACGGGAAAGATCTGACTCTTACATTGGAGGAACAGGGTTACGATGTTGTTTACACTATGGACGACCTGAAGGCCTCCGGCTCTGAAAAAATTGCCGGTTTACTTGCCAAAGAGCACATGCCCAGGGTAACTGAAGGAAGGGTAGGGGTCCTGGCAGAAATGACCGCAAAAGCTATCAGTACACTTAGCCGCAATAAAAATGGTTTCTTCCTGATGGTGGAAGGTTCAATGATCGACTGGGGAGGCCATGCAAAGGATTTTGAATATATAGTATCGGAATTACTGGATATGGACGAAGCTGTTGGTGTTGCAAAAGAATTTGCCGAAAATGACGGTAAGACACTTATTGTTGTAACTGCCGATCATGAGACGGGAGGCCTGACCCTTATGGGAGGAGACATGAAAAGCCATCAGGTACGAAGTAATTTCATTCAGACAGGTAATCATACTGCAACAATGGTTCCCGTTTTTACATATGGCCCCGGTGCACAAAATTTCACAGGGATACACGAAAACACTTACTTCGTGGATGAGTTTGTAAAACTGTTACGTATCAGTAAATAGAATAACAAAAAGCTTCTGTTTTACTACTGACCGGATATCTTTTTAAACTGTTCTTCCCGGGCTATGTTCTTAAGGGCTTCTGCTCCCAGACGGTTTTTTAGCGGACTGAGGCAGAGACTGCCCGGTGAGACATGAACATCCATGGACTCAATTTGCCCTCTCCCTTTTGAGAAATCCGGAAACGAAGGATACATGCCAGAAGCACTCAATAATCATAATTACTGTTGGCATCAGCATTAATCACATTTTATTATTATTTTGTTTTTTTCTTCAGAAATTATTTCACCTGACCACTCGAAGTCAATATTCTCTGATGAAATAATTATCTTATCATCAATATCCTTTATTTCAGACTTATTATTCACGAAAAAAACAGCCTTATCGACAAACCAGATCTGCCCCTTATAAATAGTTGCAATGTCATGATTGGTAATGAATAGTTTGTTTTTATCGTTTCCGAGATTCAGTAAAGTATTATGCAACACGATGCTGTCATTAATAGCATTGGCATTCATAGGGTCGAAACCTCTGAACTTCGGGAAAGCATAACTAAAATTAAAAATATACTTATTCATACATAGTTCTCATATTGCAGACGGTAATTTTACATTTCATGGAAGATCAGCTTAACTACTATGCCTATAATCCGGATTCACAG
>ERZ795057.706-NODE-706-length-32995-cov-10.100820_pt1 | contig 32995 bp, 28 predicted proteins | sample MGYA00375141_ERZ795057 | MGnify/ENA primary metagenome ERZ795057 (study PRJEB30186, sample SAMN05720163) | activated sludge metagenome | isolation source: Anaerobic digester | place: Hong Kong | collected 2015-01-26 ...
AGCAACATTGTTGAAGGCTCTGGAACCGGCGCTGTACCGTTGCTGGCGATATTCCGCAGATATACTGTAGGGTCTGTGTATTCACCGAAATCATACACTCTGAACCTTATCTGTGTTGATAATCCTTGAAGTTCATGAGGAACGGCAAACGATACACTTTCCCAATCCGACGACGTACCTTCGAGATTCAGATCACCTCCGAGAAGATGCCATGTATTATCTCTGAAAAATAGAATATCGAGGTTAAATTCACTTGGCTCTTGTCCCATATCCCACCAGTAATCAAATGAAAATGTGTCACCCAGAATGATCTTCTCAGACACATAAGATGACTCCGTTGTTACCTCGATGAGTTGAGATAATATATAGGTTGAAGCATCAAAGGTTCCTATCTCGTCTTTGATGTTTCTCCCGATAAAACTACCATCATAGTATTGACCATACCAGCTAGTTCCGAGGTATTCTTTTCCTAGATGGTCGTTATACGGACCATACTGATCCACATATTTAACACCATCAATGTCCAACCAAACATTCCTGTAATGATTTGTGTCTCCGCCACTGAGATATTCAAGGTGAGCAAAATAATTTGAAGAATCTGTGTCGGTGCCAAAGAAAATCTGTGCAGTAGTTGGATTCGGATAGTAGGGAGGATATGGCGCATCGTTCCTGAGATCAAAATATAATGTTGAGCTAGATGATCCTGATATGTACTGCGTCACATTGAATTCAAAAGTCTGCCATACAGATGGATTGGAGCTATTGGTTGCTGTGCCAATCGAGGTATATACAGGCAGAGCAAAGGCAGGTGTGGAAATGAGCAGCAGATAAACCAATACAATCGACTTGAATATTCTTCTAACCACGATTTAACCCCCTCAATTAAATTACTCATGGGTGCGGATATAAAAGGACAGGTTTAAAATATAGCAACAATTATGCCCAGTTGTGGTCGCTGTTAATTCAATAGGTTATCAATTCAGAATTGTTATTAATAGGTTACGATGGAATATATATTCCATTTCTATGGAATTAGATTGCTTTTCATATAACCAGGCTAATCCACCGGCCAGGATACTTGAAAGACTGTCTGTATGATTATACTAAAGGATTGGTCCTACATGGACCATTCACATACCTCCTCTATTTGTGGAAGCTGCAATGGCTTCCTCCTTTTTACCAGAGAAGAAGGAGGGCATAGAGCCCACCACATAACAATGGTCACATGTTGCTCTTAATAGTCAATAGATTCAAGCAATTATTTTCCAGAGTAATAATAATTTATTGCCAGGTTCCCTATAGGTCTTTACCTGTAACTCGAAAATAGTCCTCGAAGGGATATTGGGAGGCTTGACATTAGCCATCATCAGACCGAAGATTTTACAATGGATAGTTGGAAGTTATTCCTTTGTGTACTCTTGCTGCTAATACTTCCAATGCAGCTCCTGGCATGGCATGGCAAGGTTGTTGGTATATCAGATGGTGACACTATCAAAGTCCTTCGTGATCGTCAGGAGATCAAGATCCGCCTCTGGGGTATCGATTGCCCCGAGGCCCACCAAGACTTCGGTACCAGGGCAAAGAAATATACATCCGGGCTTGCCTTCGGTCAGTTTGTGGACGTTGACGAGATCGACAGAGATCGGTACGGCAGGACCGTAGCCAAGGTCACACTTCCCGATGGACAGGTCCTTAACGAAGCATTGGTCAAAGACGGTATGGCATGGGTATACACGAAATACTGCAACAGACCTGGAGTGTGTTCAAGGTGGCAAGAGCTTGAACAAGCAGCAAGATCCCAGAAGATTGGTTTGTGGTCCATGCCAAATGCTATTCCGCCGTGGGAGTTTAGAAAAAAATGATATGGTTCTCAGCCCGCTGGATTGATGGAGGTACATGATGAGACGAAATCTGAGAATTGTTAGTGGTGGTAAAATGACTGAAGATGAGCGCCGGGCAAAACTGGCTATGCTCCGCTCTCATGCCAAAGATCTTGATTGTCTTAGGAATGAGCTGAGGCAAGTTAAACCCGGAGAAGCCTGTAATTTTTCAGAAGCAAGCCTAAGGGCTCTGGCGAGAATCAAGAATAAGTTTGATAGGCTCATAGATGACTGATGGTTGAGTATATAATATGAAGGGGAGCCATCACACCAGGCTCCCCTCAGAATATCCCCCCATGGGGGTCTGCGTAGTTGTCAGTAAGTTTTTCAGCTCACCAGACCCTTGACCATCTCGATGACCGGTGCGGTGAACAGTGCCACAAGGACCGCGTACATGGCGAAGGAACCGACCGCCTCGCTCAGATACATCTTCGGGTAACGATGCTTCAGGGAGATGATGGTGAGTCCACCGATGATCAGGCACCCGAGATGGAAGAACGGAAAATTGCCTGCTCCGCCAGTTGCAGCGAGTGCGTAGGAGAAGGTACCGGTGATCATAACCACGAACATTGCTACGATTATCGTCTGGATTGTCCTCTTCATTTTATCTGTCCTCCTTCATGTTTACTTAATGCACTCTATAGAGCACGCAGCGTGCCAACTAGGCCTGATCAACACATTACAGCTATCATCATAATGATATTATTGATGATTAAATGAATTGTGGCTCACCCTGGATATGGGAAATAACTTTGAAATGTTATGATCCATTCAACGGAATGTTGAATGTGATTAAATGAAATGTGTGATAGCCTACTGCTTATTACCCTGACCGACCTTATGCACAACCCATGTGACCACTCCCCATAACTCAACCTGGCTACCTTTCCGCAGTTCAATCCTTCCATAATCAGGACTGTCACCCACTAAAAACCGTTCCCCGCACTCTGTGATGAGCCGTTTCACCAGAAAATCTCCATCCACCACGGCGATCACTATATTGTTGGGCAGAGGATCGATGGACTTGTCCACGATCAGTATGTCACCGGGATGTATCCCCGCGTTGACCATGGATCTCCCTTCAACTCTGACAAAGAAAGTCGCAGTGGGGTTTTTGATGAGGAATTCATTTAAATCAATGTCTTGGTCGATAGCACTGTCTGCTGAGAGTGGTTGACCGGCATTAACTGCAGAAATAAAGATGGGGATCTTGTGCTTTGTTTTAATCTCGGGTTGCCATGTATCAATAGCTTCAGCTTCGCTCATAATTTGATAATAATACCAATAGGGTGTAGTGGTACACAACAAAGATCAATACAAAGGATCTATGCCTGATCTCATGGGAGTTGAAATTTGATTTTCTGCAAAAGATTCCAAATAATTGAGTTAGCTCATCAGGGGAGTCGTCTTCAAAATAAATGAAAACCCCCAGGAGCCGATCCCCTGGGGGGTAACCCCTGATATTGGTATATCAGGAGGTTGAGCACTTAATTGATAGCTTTCGAACTTGATGAAGTCAACATGGTATCTTTTCATTACCAGATATAGGCGATCCCTGCCCTAATGCCGCTGGTTGTTGCATTTGATGCAGGCTCATATACTGTGCTGGCTACGGAATCACATGACACCTCAAAACTGTCCCCTCTTCCAATCTTTCGGTAGGAGGTAAAGGGCGTGATGACGAGACTCATGTCTTTTGAGAACCTGACGGTAACAGGTGTTTCCACGATTGTTTCGTAACGGTTGCCGAGATCTGAATTCTTCTTGCTGGCCACATTGCCATCCAGTTTGATCTGGGCCCCCATCATTGCATGGTAGGCGGCCCGGGCGGAGAGAGAAAACCATGGAGTTGGTTCCACTACGATCAGGATGCCGATGGGGAAGTAGTTGTAATAGTATTTTTCCGTGTAAGGGCTTTCGGTATGCTTACCGAGTCCTCTTTCCCACATCGCGGTGCCTATTCCAAGGTATGGAGTGACTGTAATCTTCTCCCAGGGCCAGAGAGTATGGCCTATCCCTAGACTGAACCTGTAAAATTTGTTGTCGGTTCGGTCTCTCCAGGGATCTCCATTCTGGAGGGATCCGTTGTAATCAGTGGTGCCTTTTGAAAACTCGCCCCTCAGTTCGTAATATGTCTCCTCCGGCCATCTGTAAGAATACAGGACAGCAATTCCGGGAATGTTGCCTTCCTCTTTGTTTTTCAACGGCTCCTTGAGATCCTCTTTATAGTCGTAGCTGAAATACTGGTATGTGAACTCCAGGGAGTTAGCACTGTATTCCCAGGCCCGTGCAATGGAAGGTACTATGGATGACAGGAACACCAAGGACATCAAAACAATATTCTTTCTTAGCAAAACAATGCCTCCAGGATTGAGATCTCTTGTTCTCAGTAATAGGAGCATGCAAAAGAGACAGCATTGAATGCCACGTGATCTGATGAGCCGGATGAATTTATAGCCCGCCTATTACAAAGACCAAAGGGTTCATTCAATGGAGGTATGCACATGCACGGTAATCAGAGCAAATCAGATATATCTTTGATCAGGGTTGGTGGGCTTGTACTTTTGATCGCTTTTCTGATGTTTGGTTGTGGTGGCGGCGGGGGAGACGGAGGCTCCGCAGAGGATGTACCCATTGCCCGGATCGTTTCTCCGGTCGATAACATGACCGTTGTGGCAGGACAGACGGTTCATTTTGAAGCTTTTAGCGTGCAACAGGACGATTGCGAGTATACTTGGGATCTCGGAGGCGCTGCACCCAATGTCATAGGCGATGATCCTGGTGATGTAGTTCTGAACACTGCAGGGACCTTTGATGTCGTCCTGACGGTCTCCAGAGAAGGAGCCTCTGTTGAGGATTTCGTTACCATCACGGTGGAGGCCTCCGGAGTCAATCCAAACCCTGTTGCCCTCATAACATCGCCTACTGACGACATCACAATAAATCAGGGCCAGTCGGTTAATTTCCTGGGATCCGTTTCAGGTGGAGTCGGGCCTTACTCTTATTTCTGGACCTTTGATGGAGCTGCAACCGGAAGCTTGGCCCAGAACCCTGGCAGTATCGTTTTCAACAACATGGGTGAATACGAGGTAACGTTTACGGTTGTTGACGGGAACGGGCATACTTCTTATGACACGATGTTTGTCGAGGTGTTGTCTTCTGATCAAGACATCTCACCGACCGCTGTAATTGTAACGCCGGCGTCTAATGCAACGATCTTTGCAGGTGGCTCGGTCAACTTTCAAGGATCTGCATCTGGAGGCAATGTGCCTCTCACATACCTGTGGCAGTTTGGAGGGTCTGCCGGCAGTTCAACAGCTCTGAACCCCGGTCCTAGGCAATTCACGAATCCCGGGACATATAATGTGGCTTTCACTGCAACAGATGTTGATGGCGATACCTCGACGGATTCGGTGACCGTCACGGTTGTAAGCCCTACCCTTTCCCTATTGAACCCTGCACAGGGATTCTCATCGCCATATGGCCAGAATATAACCTTCAGCTGGTCATCGGTTTCGGGTGCTGCTTCATATCGAATCTTCATATCAGCCAATGCGGACATGGGCAGTCCTCTTGTCAATCAGGCTGTTGTGGGAACATCCTTCAGCACAGGGTCCCTGAACACCGGGCTATATTACTGGGATGTGGTAGCGTACGACTCTTTGGGTAATCCATCTGCTGCATCTTCGACGAGGAGCTTTCTTGTTAGTTCAGCCAAGGACTGGCTCGCTGTGGCGAGCGGAGACAATCATAACATAGCCATAGATTCTGATGGGATGCTCTGGGCCTGGGGTCAGAACAATCATGGCCAGGTAGGTGATGGGACTACGGGTGCAAAGAGTACCCCAGTAAGGATTGGAACCCTGTCCGACCGGTGGATAGAGGTAGGAGTTGGCAGCAATTTTTCTTTTGCCATAAGGAATGACGGATCCCTGTGGGCCTGGGGAGCAAACAACTTGGGTCAGCTCGGTGACGGGACAACACTGGACAGACTTGCTCCGGTTAGGGTGAGCCCGGTCGGTGAGACATGGCTTTATGTCGATGGAGGACAGAATCATTCTGTGGGAATCAAGGGCAACAACAACGTGTATATCTGGGGCGACAACTCCTATGGACAGTTCGGTGACGGCAAATCTGTGGCACAAAGCCTGACCCCACGTTATTTTGGGAACAATCAGTGGCTGAAAATCGTTGCAGGAGGGGATTCAACTGCTGCTATCTACAGAGACGGCACCCTCTGGTCCTTCGGGAAGAACGATATGGGACAGCTCGGCGATGGTACTAAAACAGAAAGAGACGAGCCTGTCATGATAGGACTATCGACCGATGAATGGACCGACGTGGATCTTGGTCTGACTTTCATTGTGGCGATCAAGGAAGGTGAACTCTACGGCGCCGGCAGCAACACGTTTGGACAGATAGGGGGCAGCCCGTACACGGAAAGGCTTTCTCTTACCAGAATAGGCACTGCTTCCGACTGGTCAAGGGTGAAGGCAGGCGTATTCACAACTCTGGGGATCAAAACCAATAGGGCTCTGTGGGGACTGGGATATAACCAGTATGGAGGCCTCGGGATTGGCACTGTGGGTTCCCAGGCCCCTCTTACCCAGCTGAGTTCGGCCATGACCTGGCTGCAGGTCGCCAGCGGTTATCAGCATACGGTCAGGATAGACCTGAATGGTGATCTTCATGCAGCAGGAAGGAATTTCTACGGCCAGATCGGTGATGGGGGAAGCACAAGCAGCGATAGACTGACTCCCGTACAAATCTTTGTTCCGTAACAATTCGTGCATGCTTCCTTTGGGAGGCTGATATCTTCACCATGGGGAAGGCATACCCGCCCTCCCCTATTTTTTCTCTGGAAGGCTTCATGTTCGGATCTGATAAGGTCTTTATTGGTTAATTGCATGTGGAGGATTCTTGATGGACACAGAAAACCACCAGGAAACAAGGACTATAATACTTGAGGATAGCGTTGTAGCCTGGATAAAGGGTTTTGCTCAGAACCGGGAAATCCCGGTTGTCTCGATTGTGGCGCGGGCCATTAACTCAGCACCATCTCTTTTAATGAAGCAAAAGAGCATCACGCAGGTAATGCTGAGAAACCTTTCCAATCCGAGATTCACAACCGCACTGCTTGCCGATAAAGTCACATACTGGACATTTATAGTCTTTCTGGTCCTGATCCCTTATTGTCTGATCGTTGATCCTCCCAAGGGCTTCTATCTGACAGCATTCATTCTGGGATGCTTTCTGGGATACAAGGTTGACAGAGTGTACATAAGGCTTTTCGTTCCCAAAAGGGATCGGGCACAGATGACAAGAGAAAAAGCGGCCGCAGAAAGTATGAAGATCTATGATCCTGTTACACGGATGGTACGCATAGAGAAAGTAACTGACACATCGGGATTCGTCCGGGACGCGGTGGTTTTGAAAGGCCTTCTCAGGGAAGGCCTGGACAGGGTTTCAGCCGAGACCGGGATGCCCCCAGAAGAGATCGTCGATACCTCTCTGAAGGAATACATCGAGAGGATGTCCGACAAGGGGGACGGTGTTCTGAAAAGTGTTCTGTGGTTGGGATTCTGGCTGTTTCTGATGGTGTCTTCGGCTGTTTTTCTGTCAGTGATGGTGGCGATCATCAAGAGCGGGACATAAAAGGCCTCATACTAAGAAATACCACATGGCAAACGCAGTAACAGCCGCACTGATAATGGAAGCCCAGAACATACCCTTGAGAGATTCCCTGGTTTCGATCTTCACAGCGTCAATTACCTTTGCATCCACCTTCCCTCGCTGGACATCCTGGACGATGTCACGGAGGTAGTTGCCCAAAGCCGTAGGGGTGGCGAACCGCTTGTCGCAGATTTGCCTGAACAGGGTGGAATCCGAGGCATGTCCGACAGAACTGATTGTCCCGCACCTAAGAGAGATAACTGCCGCTGCCAGTTCGATGCTTTCGAATACTTCAAGGCCGTTTCCCCCTCCCCGGGCGACGCAGATTGCATCGCTTGAAGGCTCTGCTTTCTTCAGTGCAGTGATAATAGACTTTGCATCACTGAGGCTCGTCCGGAGCTCCTGGAGCTGGTAATGCTCACCGAGACCCTGGAGGCCTGCGGCCACATCCTTGTCTACGATGCCTTCATTCCCGTAGATTATCGTGATGCGAGGTTTTTCGCCGGCAAAGATTTTTCGCATGAGAATCTTGTCAACATCGACATCCCTTTTGTTGACCTTGTCGCGGAAGAGCTGGACAGTCTTCTCGAGCTTCTCATCGATTTCCGGTTTCACCATGCCCATAATCTCCTGGGGGATGATTCCGAGGGTGATTCCTACCCTTCCCCCCTGGTTGATCTGAGTCTCGATAACACCCCTCAGTGTGTAGGTATTCCCTTCCTCCATCTTTGCCCGCAGGGTCTCGTGGACCTTGACTGTCATCACTTCTCCTCCGAGCTCGTCCTTTATTGTGTCGAAGTAGAAGTTATTATACGGCTTTTTCCCTGTGGCCTGATAGATACCCTTAATGATCACGGGAGCTTCTTCGAGGGACGTGGAGACGGCCTTGCCATAGATCCTTGAGACCATCGAAGGTGTGAGGATTTCCTGGTACAAGTCTTTCACGTTCTTGCGGGCTATCATGTTTCATCCATTTCTGTCTTCATGTAATCCAGTATCTTCAACTTTCTGACTGACATAATAGGCAGAGCTTTAATTTTTTTAGTTGGTCCCCTACCCTTGCCTCTTTCCGGAGAGTAAAAACCTGCTCTGAGATACCTAGGATTTATTTTTATAGTGCCTGGCTATTATATTCAGTTGAAACGACGATAATTATTAGGTATGGAGCGTTTGCTCGCAACCTGGTGGCATCATGGGGCTCTCAGGATTGAATGAGGGGGATAAATGAAAAACAAGAGAATGATCCCGGGCATCGAGCCTGTGAATGACTTCAACGCATTGAAGGTTATCTTCAAGGTACTTTGGTTTCCCTTTTTCTTTTTGGGAAAGGGATTAAGGGCTTTCTTTGGATGGTGGGTAGTTTCTTTCGGTCATGCAGCCACCAACAAGCTCGACATGCCTGAAATCTTCAGCCATCCGACATATAAGGATGTACAGGGTAATATATATCATAACTCCATGACTGAAAGAAAAGATCCTTTCTAATTCTCTTTTTGCATGCTGTTTTTCACGATCTCATAAAGTCCTATGAGCGTTGCACAGTTCTTTCTGTTAAGTGTGAATGTTAAAGCATGCCTGATCTCGTAGTCCGCGGTGGTCCTATAGTAGAAGAAAAGCTTGATGTCATTGTTTCCTTCCAGGAGCCCTTCGAGGTGTTTGGCCATGTTCTCGTCAAAGGCTGCGACGATGTTCCTGCACGCAAGGTAGGGCGATCCCTCAATGTTGACCACGTTTATCGGGTCTCTCATGGAGATCTCGGAATCTGGTATGCCGCCAAGGATGAAGAGAATGCCCTTCTGCATCTTAATATAATTCTGGGAGATGACGAGGGGGCCTTCTTTTTTTGTCGAGTTATCTTGGGCTTGAGGTTTTTCTCTCACCTGGTTCATAGTCACTCCTTTCCTTCCCTCCATGAACAGATACCCCGGGATTTTCATTATGATGGATTATCCTGTGACCGACTCTTTCGAACCAGTCTTTGGCTGATTGCAGGACAGAACCATCCTTGACGGTGGGACTCACATGCCCAGATGTTCCTTCAGCAGATGCTGGGTTGTCCTGCGGAGCTACTCTGTCCAGAATGCTGTTAAGTTTGGACTTGGAAAATTCGCTTGCCTTGATCCCCTTTTGTGTTGCTCCCTCTATGCCCAGGGCTTTGTGAGATGCGACACCGGTCCCGAGAATCGCAGCACCTGCCATGGTAAATGGATGTCCCATAGCACCAACCTTTTGAGAATCCTGCATAAATCCAGTGGCATAGGCTGCGTATTCTTTGCCAACCTGATCAGCCTGCTCAGGGGTGGCACCTCTTGAAAGAGCGATCTGAAACCCTTCATTGTAGATGAACCTCTGCAGAGGGCTGTACTGAGCATTCAAGCCCTCCTGGTAGTTCTCAGCGTCTTTGTATGTCTGTTTGATATTTCCTGTTGTGGCCCTGCTCAGATCGAAGCTATCACTGATGCTGCCGCCCTGTGTTTGGGAGAAATTAACATAAGCAGAATCTTTCGATCCACTGAAGCCTTCCTGGAAGTTGTCAAAGTTTGAGATGTGCTGTCCGGAGCGCTGGTAAACCATGGCCTCGCTCGTAGCGCTGAAGCCCTTGCTCGTTCCAAGCTGGGTGATCGCCATGTTACCCTTGTTGTCAAAGCCCAGGTTCATGGTGAGTTTTGCACCCTGGATCATATCAAGAGGAACATGCATACCGGATTTGGCTGCAAGGGCTTGAACTTGTTTTGCCTCCTCCTTTCCGTTCACAGCTGTGTGGACGCTGGACATTGGGGCTGACAAGACAGAATTCAATGCAGCAAGGCCTTCGGGATCTCCGGTCATATTTTGAACAGCATCGGCCACATTTCCATACAGGTGACCCTTTTCTTTGAGCTGCGCTCCTATCAATGGAGCAAGTTCTCTGGCTTTGCCTTCCCATCCAGACATTTCAGCACTTGTCTGAACCCCACTTAGGCCCACTCCCTTGTATGCCGTTGTTTTACCAGCTTGCTCGGCTCCAGAAATATTGCCCTGATCAGAGGCGAATTGTGCCATCCCTCCCTGATAGTTTTGGTTTATGTACTGCATTTCATTTGCTGAAAGCCTGTGGTCCCTGCTGTATTTGTCTGCAAGGTAAGCCATGGGACTTGAGTATCCGGCTTCTGATGAAGCTGTTGTAATCGCTTCAGCATTTTTAAAAGATGAAACATCGGACATATGGCCACCGAATCCGATACCATCACCAGCTGCTACATCGCCCCCAAATGCGGCCCTGTTATGCTGGGCCCGGGAGACTCCGGCCACATTGCTCTGAACGTTCTGGCTTGCATGGCCAGCTGTGTATCCTTCCATGCTGTAGTTGGAAACAGTTGTTCCAACTGCCATGAAGTTTGATGGCGCTTCTGCATAAGCTTTCATGGATGCGGATCCCTGAACGGGATCGAAGGCCAAGGAGCCGGCATGTGTGCCTGCGCCCTGGACATCTGCGCCAACCCTGCCGGCAAAGTGCCCTATTGCGCTTCCGAACTTGAACAGGATGCTCGATATGGTTGCTGCGAACATGATGGCTAGGAACCGCATGCCACCAAAGAACGCCAGTGCCCTGGTAGCCGTGTTGGGGATGAGGAACATGTTTGCCATGCCGAGCTGGTCCTGCCTGATCTCACGGAATACTTTTATGGCATGGTCAAGGGCCATGTCGTTCACCACGGCATCGCATACTCCCCAGAAGCACAGAAAGCTGAAGCTCCAGAATAGAATGGAGAGGGCCTTCCACATAAGCGGTGTCGGGATCATGAAACACAGGAATGGGAACATGCCCAGGAACAGGCAGAGCATAGTCGCTCTCATTGCCGGTATGAAGTCGTTTGCCATCAGTCCTGCAGCTATTCCCGCAGAGACGATCCTGCTGTTAGCGTCCATCCTGATCTGTGTTGCTTTGTCGGCTTTCATGATGGCCGACTGCATGGATTTAGAGATGACGAAATTCTGAGTGATATTGGAATTGGTGTTTCCCACAAGGCTTCCAGCACCTACCATCATCCTGTTGAGCGTTTCGCGGATAAGGGCTTGGCATCTGTTCAATGCTGCGGCGCTGTTAGGATCGAACCCTGCCGCAGCGCACTGCTGGTTGAAGAAATCGTTGGCATTCATGGAAGCGAGCTCGTTCCGTAACCCGCCTATTGTGTATGAGGTACCGTTATAGGTTACAGTCCCCCCGTTCCATGCTTCTTGGCATGTGGCCATAATGCCCGAAGTAAGGGGGTTTCCTGCAGTGTCATTGTAATAATACATAGTCGAGACAGCAGGGCTGGCAGCCAGTCCAAGGGCTGTTGTAATGGCATTATTGGGCGGTGAATAAAAGCTCTCGGGCCTGAGCGTTGTACCTTCCCGCTGCAGCTCAAAGAACACACAGTCCGTGCAGTACTGATTGAGGCTGGATGACAGCGAGGATGGAAATGTCGTGTCACTGGGATTGCCAGAGAAGAGGCTGGCCACGGCAGCTATCCCTATGCCTCCGGCGCCTGATGCGTATGTCATTCCATCGAGTCCCGCCACATCGACGAAGCCTATCAGACCGGTTTCTATACGGTTGAACATGCCGGCAACCAGGAGAACGCCTTCAGGCACATTATCTACCGTGCGTGTATCGTTGGTTGTGGCGTCCCAGACCCTGACCTGACCGGTTGGGACAAAGAAGGTTGCGAGTATCACCATGCCAAGGATGATCGAGCCGAACCATGTGAGCCAAGGAGCAAGCCCTCCGTTGAGAGTGCCCAGTGTTCTCAGTGCTGTGATAGCTCCTCCAATGACGAAAGCAAGGAGCATTGTGACAACAAAACCGTTCTGAAACTGGGGATGGTTCATGATCATGGAAAGCCTTTGAAAACCGTCTGCTACAACGTCATTGGTGCCACCATAAGTGGTGAAGCTTCCGAACTCGTTGACGACTGAGGCCTCGTCCGCCGACACCGGTGTTGCAAGGAAGATCAAGAAGAATAAAAGTATGCTGATAGCAGGAAAGGATTTCCTGATCACTATAAAGCTCCTCCAAGTCTCTGAGCCAGGCTTGTTCCGAACGCTCTTCCGACATTGCTGAGAACGATTTCATTGAGAGCCTGAACCTGGGATGCATTTGTGGCATGAAAACCGAACTCGGACAGGGCTGTCATATACTCGGTGTTTGCCTTCTCATAGGACATGATGGCCAGGTCTTTCATGTTCTTCAGCTCGGTTGCAAGGGCTCCCAAGCTTGCCGGATTGCAACCCTGCTTGTCTCCGTTCGCCTGTGCGCTCAGGATTCTGTTGGCTTTGGAGATGTTTTCCGAAAGTGCGCCCACGAAGTCGCTCATGGTTATGAAAACAAAGCCCTTGGCGCAAAGTTTTTTGTATGAGTCTATTCCGACATCTGAGCCTCCTGTCATCATGGCATTCTTGAGGTGGAGGTAGACCGGCGCCGGTGTGTGCTCTATGAAGAATCGGTTCTCAGCGGAAAGGGCGGTGAAGTTCCTGAGGTGGTCCCTGATCTCGATGAGCATTGTTTCTGCCCAGTTCTCAAGGCTGGTGTAGGGCTGACCGTTTATTGTAACTGAGTTACTCATGAGGATGCACTGGCCTGCCGAGTTCTTTTTCTGGCCTAGGCCATTGTAAAAGACCTCGAGTATCTTGCCTTCCTCATTGGCGGGGCAGCCGTCTATGTAGGCCACCTTTTCCGGCGTGACGTCAAAGTCTCCATAGAAACCTCTGATAACATCAATGGTGTCGCTGCTGTAGCCTCTTCTGCTGAGCAGGGTCTGGAGAAGGGATCTCGTGTCGGTAATCGCCTTGAGCTCTGTCGGGCAGGTTGCTGTAATAGGATTCTGAGTCTGGCCAAAGGCGGACATCAAGCCGCTTGCAGCACCATCGAGGGTTTTCCTGTCCATGAGGGTATTCAATGAAGAACGGACCTCTCCGAATCCTGATGACTGTGCCCATTCCTGCCATGCTGTCATGGCCTGGTTGGTGCTGTTGCTTTTAGAGTCTACCAGGGATGTGACCATCGTTTTTGCAGTGGCACAGTCGTTTATATTGATGTTGTTAAGCGCGTTAATCATGCTCTCGATGTTTTTCCATGTGCTTCCCAGGGATTCATTGAGGAAGTTCAGTGCCATTTCGAACGCAACATAGGGAGCAGCGCTGATAATGCCACGGGCCTTTGCCATGAGAAGACTTGGATCCTGGACATATCCTACCCCGCCAAGGAAAAGGTCCACACCTGAGCATCCAGCGGATACCCTTGGGGCTTCGATGTTAAAAAGATAGTCAGAAGTTGTTGTAGTTCTCCTCATGTTGAAGGAGCCGAAGGACGCATAACCTCTTCCCTGGCTTACCCCATGGCTGCCAGGGGTGTAACCGCCATAGTTTGCGTTGCTGATCCATTCATCGATCCAGTCACAATGTGATTCACTGGTGAAGATGAATGACCAAGCAAGAACCGAAACGATCGCAATGACTTTTCTAAGGTTGCTTGCTCCCATAGTTCCCCTCCTCATGTTTCAGTGCAGAGTTTCTTTTCAGGTTCTTCAAAGGATCGCTGCCGCTTCCTTCCTGAAAATCGTACAGGAAATACTGTTCTGGGGCGGTCTCGCCTTTTAGATAACGGATGGAGAAATAAATCTTGTTCCGGAGATCGTCGAAAGAAATAACCCCTGTGGAAACCGGCATGTATTGTCCTGTTTGCCGGTAAACAATGATAATCGAGGGGAAACTCTCAACCCCAAATTTTGCGGCCATGTTCGCGCTCGAGGTCTCCCTTGTCACATTGGCTTCCCGGGCGGTCCATCCATACATGCTGTTAAGGAATCTATCCAGGATGGCCCTCTGTGCATCGCAGAACCTGCAACCTTCCTGTGTGAACATGATCAGGGCAAAATCATCCCGAGCGTCCCTGATATGGTTGCTGAGGCTGTCCTGTACCTCATCCCTAAGCGCCAGTTTGCCTGGGCTGGTGGTGGGGTATCTGTCAAAGGAGCTAAACTCGGGATGCTTCTGGGTTACAAGCATGTTGACTGATGCAAAGGCTGCGGCTTTCCTCTGTGCGATATCTTTGAGAACAATAGACTCCAGGACGTTTTCTTCAGTCTGATACTGGATCGCTTTCTTTGTAATTTTGTTGGAGAGGTCTTGGAAGTCATCAGGGTGCATATTCCAGATTTCCTCATAGGTATAATCTTTGAGGGATGGATATCGTTCAGATGATTTCTGAGGTTGGGACTGTACTGCCTGCGTGTCTTGATCCTTTGTTACATCTTGGGGAGGTTCAAAATTTTCGTTCCAGTACCATCCCCACTGGCGATCTGAGTAGTAGGGAGCCCTCTCTGGAGATCCTTTGTATGCCCAGTTCTCGTTTCTGTCATCCGCCCAGGCGGTAGAACAAAGAAGAATCAAGCTAAAATAGAGGATAGACTTTTTGTGTGACATGATTTTTGCCCACAATGCCGTAATAACGACTGTCATATGAATCCGGGTGGTCGTTCATAAGGAATGCATATCCTTCAGGAATTAATCCTCTGTATTGGAAAGGGGTGACAGGAACACCTCTCTTCGAACGTGTCTTCGCTTTGCCAAGGAATATACCATCGCAGTAGAAATTGAGGTTCTCCGTCATGAGAACGCTGCCTTGGTCGCATGCAATGCGTTTGATCGGATAGCAGATGCATGTATCGGGAGCCTTTCCAGGTGAGCAGTTGGGCTCGCATGTGCCTACGATGTTTTTTGGTACAAGAAGCGGGAACCTCACCCACTTGTTCAATGTGAGGTCGGATGAATTTACCTCATTGGAATAATAAAACACATGGGCACCCGCGGAACTGGATGGACTGATGGTAATATGGTTCCAGACATAGTTGCCCGCTTTGTTCGCAACAATGACACATAAAAGGATCAGCGGTATTGCAACGAGAATATTTCTCAGGGTGAACTTGCGGATGAATGAATTGAATTTATGGCTTAATTTCAGTGACATTGCCATGAGCAACGACCTCCTTGAGGAGAATTATGGTGTTTTTGTGAGGATCTTCGTTTCTCAGCTTCTCATTAAGCTTGACCATCATGGGAAGGACATCGGCCTGTGATATCTTTCCTTCCGCTAGGCTATTGACGACATCTGTTTTATAAGCCCTCAGGTCGACAACCTTGATCTTCACCGAAAATACCTGGTCGTAGAGGCAGATCATACCCGCTGTCACCAGAAAGTTGAGGAATAGACTTATTACGATGATAACCAGTGACGATTTTTGTATGTTTGCTCGCTTAGGTTCAATGGATTGTATCTGCTGCACCTCAGGTGATTCGGGACAGGTTGCAGATGTATCTGGATTTACCATATCAGTAATACCCCTTTCTCAGGGCATTGAGAGTGCTTCTGAGACCCACGCTATCTGATTCGTGAAGAAATGCCTGAAGGACATAGTCCAGAGAGGCATCGCCGGAGACGATGAGAGTGTTCCCGACCTGTGCGTTCTCTGGCAGACCTTCGCTTGCTTCATGGTCGAAGGGAGTAACGTTTTGAGCATAAACAAATGAAGGCACGGATGATATTCCATATCTGCTGAACAACATGGGGTCGATCTGGATATTTGCATCAGACATGGCACACTGCTCCCCTTTCTCCCATCTGCAGGTTTCATTCTTGTTTAATAGGCCCATGAGAAACTTCATGGTGGGCTTGAAATACTTCATCCCCCCTACAAATCCCCGCATGACAAAGATGATATTGGGGTCCTTGAGCTTGTCGGCGTCAGCTATATATGCACGGAGGACATCCTTTGGCATAGAAGACGAGATGAATATGTAGATCCTCTCTGATTCTTCCAGATTCGCCACATTGAGAGGGGATGTGTCGGCTTGACTGATCTGCTGTGGAGAGTCTGTGCCCTGAATTTCCTGCCTGAGGACTTCCTTGTAGCGATTGAATCCGTCCTGGAACTCCGGTGTAGTGGTTGACTGCTGGATGCTGTTAACCGCATCGAGGATCTCTTGAGATGGTTTTACAGCCAGGGGCAAGTCCTTCATGTTTCTTCCCATCTGTGACATAACCCTCTGCTCATCTTCTCTGGAGATCATGCTTTTTGGATCAGCCGCCATAACTAATGAGGTCCAGACCATTATGAGCAAAGCCATGAGGTGTGTTTTGCAGAGATATTTACAACGCACAGCAGTTTCTCCTCGCGAAGATCATGTAGAGAAAATTGTCGGCTTTGTTCGTGGGAGGGTTTTTAGCAATGCCCCAGATCATGGACGATCTTCCGATAGGAATCGTCCTTTTGCCGACGACAGGTCTTGCTATCTGGGTCTTGAAGAGGGATTTGATGAGTATTGGCATAGGCATTGGGCCACAAAGGTAGGAGGTCCAGTCCCACATTATGCCCTCTCTACCGAGCTTGTAGAGCATCCTTGCAGAGAGAAGGGCACTTGCTTCTGTCAGTTCTTCATTTTCAGTGTTTCCGGTCAGGCTGTACATTCCCCCCATGCTTCCTGCGCACCAGAAAAGGACATCGAGGGGATACCCCATGTTTGCTGCTATTGAATCGGCTGAACAGGCCAATTGAGCATAGTAATTGCTGAACAGGATAGACTCGGGATGAATGAAAAATGAGAGTGATGGGTTCTGCCATAAAGGATCTACTTCGGTCATGTAAAGCATGTCAAAGTCTGCAGACTTTGTCTCAAGACAGATCCCATCTACAAGAAGGTCAAGGAGCTTCAGGGGGAGGAAGTCAAAATAGTGTGCATTCATGAAGGTAAATCCCGGGGAACCATCCTGTGTATGGGTTGAATTCGTACCCATACCTGTTCCCAGGAATGATACTGGCACAGGCAGAGACATGCCCAGTGCAGGAAAGCACCATGGATCGACAACAACTTCGCTGTAGTTTGCCGGCTCACTGAAGGAAACAGGCAGGCCTACTCGAGCAAATATGGGTGGAGGCATGGGGCATACGCATACGGGAGAAGAGGATGAATCGACAGTTTTAAGACCATCCTTGCCCGGAACTATGGTTATCCCTGCCAAACGTATCGGGAACATGGCAGCCCAGTAAATGTCTGTCACAGGGTTGAGAAACGTTCCCTTGCATACTGCTAGGGCTTGAGATGTTGATGTGAACAATATGGCAATGACACTAAGGACGAGCGTGTTTTTTCGCAACGTATTCATCGGCATTGATCTCCTGTATCCTCATGTTTCTTCCCTCCTGGTAGACAACCGAGGGAACGGCCTTTACCTGAAGACGGTCAACGATGGGTTTGCGGGCATAGTAGACCGGCATGTTAAGATCTGTACCGACATCGAACCATGTGCCGTCTGTGATGATCAGGATTGCCCGGGCATCCTTGAGGTATGGTGAATCCTTTATCCATACCAGCTGGTTCTTGTCCGTGCCGTCGAAAAACACCATGATGTTCGGCACCGAGAAGTACTCCAATGGATTGAACTGGTATCCCTTGGGGTACAATGTGCCTATGATGTTGCCCTGCTGGTCCACCATGGGAACGTCAAAATCCAGGGTGTATGTCGGATCAACGAGATAGGAACTGTTCTTTGTGGCCTTGGGAAGAGATACAAGGTCCTGCGGTTTGAATCCCTTGATCTTTTTCTCCCATTTTTCTTTTGAAAAATACTGCCCCCAGTCCACAGTCTTGGCCTTGTCCTGGACCTCCACAAGCGCATCCTTCTCTGCTATCGGGTATGTCCTTCCGAATGTCCCGAGGTTTTTGGATGCGGCATAAATGCTCGTTGAGATGGTAACTGATGACAGGAAGACGGCGATGATCATGAGGGTCTGTTTCATGTTATCCCTTTTCATATTCTCAAGCATCGCCTCACTGGATACTGTCCATCTTATCCTGGAGAGAGTTGGTGGTGTTGTTCTCGAAGATGTCCTGGGGCATGGGAGATATGTCAGGGAATGTCTCGGAGAAATCTATCTTCCCGAAGTCGAGCATGCTGAAATCTTCCGGCTCGAACCCTTTGCAATCCGGATGTTTTGCAGATCCAAAGGGAGCAGCAGGATCATATTTTTGGAGAAGAGGTCTACCCTGTTCCTGTATGATCCTGCCGAATTTACTGTTGAAGCAGCAATACGTTGTCTTTCTCTGGACACACCCTACAAGGGGGATACGTTTTGCACAGTAGGATCCAACTTCGACACATAGTCCGTTATATCTTCTGCATGCGAGGTCCATCTCTCTGGCGTTGCATGTGGAGTATCCAATCCATGTATTGTGCTTGCAGGAGTCCTCATCCCCTGTGAAGCAGCAGTTCTCCCATGCTGTTCCTGCCGCTGCCTGCCTGCACCGCTTATCAGCTCCGTTAAAAATATAGATTTTGCCGAGACAAGTACCGTCCTGCTCGAAACCATCGTCAGACAGATCGTCCGCTCCTTCCACAGTGTCCTCGTCAAGGGCCAAGTCTCCTATTGGTGCACAGTCATGGGCAGAGCACTGCCATTGACCGTGGTTATTCATGCAGGGCCGGTCGGCACCGTATGGGCAGACATCCGGCCAGTCATGCAGGCAGAGGTCCTGGGTGAGATCAAGGTGATAATCTGGAGGACATGTACCTTCAGCAATACATTCTGGGCCGTTCTCTGGATGAATCTGTGCGGTATATCCGGTGCCGCATACGGTCGATGCAGCACATACGTCATTAAACGAGTCGAGCTGAGAGCCTTCTATGCATTCAGGCTGTGCGGCACAGACATTGAAAATTGCACTTAGTGAATAACCCTGAGGGCAGTATGGCTGAGCTTCGCACATTCCTGTTGATAAATTCAGGAGATAGAGGTTGCTTGGACAGGAATCGGGGTCTTTGATACAAAGTCCCACGGCCGACGTGTAGGTATAACCTGCAGGACAAGATATCGTTACGGTCGGTGTTGTATAGCAGGTATTTGTGGCGCTATCAAAGGCCCAGCCAGATAAACACGTTGGCGGTGTATAGCAAATCGATCCCGACCATGTAAAGCCGGATGGACATGAATACGTTTCCTCAACGTAACATATAGATCCTGACCGGGTGTACCCAGCTGGGCAGTAGGCATAATCATACCAGTGCCTTTGCTCGCAATTAACATTGTATGTTGAACCGTTAAGAACAATGGAGGGCGTCTGGCTGGAAGCGACTTCTGTTGATCCTGACGGCTGGGTGTTACCGGAGCATTGCCCCCCCGACTGGTTGGCCGGGTTGATATTTGAGAACGGGCATGTCGTAGTTGGATTGTACCAGGTCTCGCAGTCATCGCCCCATTCATCACCGGCGCACCGGTATCTAGTGCACCCTGAGCAGGATGCCTCGGGCTCGTCCAGGCCGCAATAGTAATGAGTGTAGGAGTTGTAGGCGCAGTCTCCGATGTGCCGGCAACGCCCATACACCCGGTAGCAGGCGTTTGTGTATGTCAATCCTGTGATCTCTATATACTGGGTGGAGGTATAGCATCGGTTCCCGAGCAAAGAGGTTTCACACCTCCCTGTAATTGAGTTGAAGCTTCCTGGGCTTGGACATGATACTGTCCCGCCTATCTCACACCTGTGGTTGGCAGATGAAAACACAGAGCCACTTCTGCAGCTAGGTGCACGTTCACAGCGGTTTCGTGATGAGACATACACTCCTGAACTGCACGTATACTGGGTTGCGTAGGGTGCTTCACATCGAAGAGCAGCTGGATTCCATGTTCCATTGGGGCATGAAGGCAATGTCTCGCATAGATCACGGTTTGGGTTATATGTCCCGATTCCTGCCGGGCAAAGCGGCGTAATCTCACATAGGTCGTGTACGCCATTGAATGTCCCTCCACCTTCAGTCGAGGAGCTTGGACAGACTGGTTCTGACTCGCATTGGTTATGTAACTGGGACCATGACATTCCATCTGGACAATCTGATGTCAATTCCTGAAGGCAAATATCTCGTGAATTTTCCCACGATCCACCTTCAGGGCAGATAACAGGGACAGTTCCCATGCCGCAATCCGCAGTATCAAGGGTGCAAAGGGATCCTTGTGGAGTTGTGGTGCAGTCAGCCATTTCTGCTGCTTCAACTTCCCCGTTCCCGTTTATGTCCATGGCGCATTTGTCGCCGATATCTTCTGGTTCCGGGACGAGGAAACCGAGGCTCAGGTTAATGACAGTGGTTTTCGCGAACGTTGCCCATGATCCCAGAGGAATACCATGGTCAGTAAGATCCGGTGTGTTCGTGTTCGGTATTTGCCATTTGCACGCCTCTGCCTGTCTAGGATCATCATTGGCGCAGAAAGGATCATCCTTGCTTGTGTTACAGATGTTCCCATCATAATCACAAGGCATCACACTATATGGGGTCGAATAGGTCGTCTGGTCATAAAGGGAGAGGCTCATGGTGACCCGGTCACCGTCCTCATTTATCGTACAGATGATTTTGTTCTGTGTCTCGGACGAGACAGATGGTCCTAGATCATACTCGTTTCCATCACAGGTAAGGTCATAGCGTATCCCGTCATACTCAATCGAGACAGCGTACAGGCCGCCCGCAAGCTCCTGGATGCAGATATTCTCGTCGGGCAGATAAGTCATTTCAGGCCCGCACATATCCGAAGATGTGCATCTGTCCAAGTTTGTATCTAGTGTATATCCCGTCTCACATGAAGCCTGGGCTGTACAATGGCCTAAAGACCCATCGAACGCATAAGAACTGGATGAGCACTCTGGCTCTTTGACACATAGGTGCTCTGGCGCGGAGAATGTATAATTCTCTGGACAGGAATATGACGCCTCCATTACGAGGCTGCACATATCACTTGTTATATCAAGGCCATACTCCTGTGGGCAGTCAGGAATATTATAGCAGAGACCACTTTCTTGGGTGAACCCTACTGGGCAGGAGTCGTAGGCCGGGGGCGCTTGACATGCCCCATCCTGAATCGTGTAACCTGAAGGACAGGAGACGTAGTCGTATCTTATATCAGTAGTACATGTGCCTTGATACCAATTGGGGGGGGTTGGGCAGGCAGAGAATGGGTTATATGTCAGAGTGGTGCTGTATTGTCGGCATGATTCACTGGCATTTGCAGGGGCAACGTTATCAGGACATTGGGAAAGACTCTGGACGTAGCAGGTTGTGTCATGGGGGCATGCTCCTTCAACCCATACGGGAGAGGGATATGTGATGCCATCATAGACGCATGGCGAAAGACCATATAAACAAGTGGTATAATTATATCCCTGGCTTGGAAGACCTGTGGAGAGAAGACATCCGCTTATTGTACTCTGATAATAACTGCAATACCCCGATAGAGCACTGCCCTGCATGTCAAAACACCCAACATTTTGAGCCGTTGATGTTTTGCATGAAGATATTGTTGCTGCAGCCTGGCATATTCCTGTTGCCGATGAGTATGATCCACCTGCCGGACAAGATGCCCCTGCTGTGAGTTCACATCTTTTCGTAGTGCTGTTGTATACCGAGGGAGCCTCACAAGATGGTGCTATCTGGCAACTTCCTGCGCTTTCATTGTATGTTCCATAAGGGCATACGTTTGATAAGGTGTAGGGAGTCTGACAACGTATATTTGTTTCTGAATAGACACCTTCAGGCCCGCATACTGGATCGGTGAAGCATAGGTCTTGAACAACCTGGTACTCTCCTTGGCCAGTAGGGCATATGGGATCATGAATACATAAGTTATATGTTGAACTGAATGAGCCAGGACCACTGCACTGAGGGTCAGCTTCACAACGATTTCGTTCTTCGATCCATACTCCACGAGAGCATTGGGTGTTCAGGGAGGTGGGGTTCCCTTCACCGTCAGTAGGCTGAATCAGGGTTATGGTATGGGCCTTGTAAAGAGGTGTGTTGACGACATTGTAGATATCTATGAGACAACTATCTGACTTGGGACATGTAACGAGTGTTTCCGCCCGGGTGGTCCTGGGTAGGATAATGACAAAGGCCAAGTAGGCAATAAATATCACACGATATCGGGTATTCCTCTTTTGATATGTTCTTCCGACCATGTCATACCTCGTTACTGTTGATTACAGATCATGTCTTTGGAAGCTTCTTTCAGATATCCCATGGATGTCACGGCGTCGGTGAAATCGTTCAGGCATTGACAGTCATCGACGACGGTCTCCCCACTTTCGGTCGCACAATGCCATGATCCGCTCACGAGGTTGCATGCCTTGAAGCTGTCTTGGGCCGTATCTATGTCCCTGAGATATTCTCCTTGCTGGCCCGTTGGGTTTGCATCACTAGAAGTAGCAGCTGCTCTGACTTTGCACACCATTTCACAGTCATCATAATCAGGCTGAGAGTGAACCTGTATGGATCCGGAAACAGGAGAGCCGTTGATATTGTCTGTATAGGTTATCTCTGTGCTTGTATCATTTGCAGTTAAGGAATTCTGCAAGCTTTGAGTTCTCTGGAGAGAGTCGCCCAGATCCTGGGGGGTCGCTGTAGCGGGGCATTTGTAGGTTCGTGATATGTACCACCAGAGGTCTGTCCCGGCCGCTACGTCAGTGACCTCTCCTGATGCGTTAGATGAGGTCGTGATCCTGTCACCTGAAGCACATGCGGTATAGGTATCATATGATGAAGAGATAGTTCGGCAGAAAGGATATGGTTTAAATTTGGTGGGGATAAAATTTGCATAGGTATTCACACATGTTGCACCGTTCTCGTCACAGATTTTTTCTGAATAGAGCTTGCAATCGGCCGGAGGGGAACATCCACCAGATATAGTCATTCCGGATGTCTCGTAAACTGTTTCGATCAGATATTCTACATTAACGGACCCTGTGGGGCCGCAAATGTTTGCGTAGGCGATGATAGTATTCGTCCCTGATCGGATGAGCGAGGGAGACAGCGGTTGCATTGGTGACAATGATGTAAGGGTTGTGTCGCTGCAAGCGCTCCAGGCAGGGCTCATATAGACAGTGGCGTTGTTTATTGTGACCTGTAGGCAATCTTCATAGGAAACATTTGTAATCCAGGCCTGGGATGCCTTGTGATTTGGCGGAAGGGTTATGTAGCCTGCAATGGGATATACGGCACAGGGAGTCCCGGAACTGTTGACGATACTGCTGTTCTGTATGGATCCCGATATAGGTGCGCTTGGTGCTCCTGTAAAGGTGATGTCTCGAGTAATGATGCAGTTGTAATAATTGATTGAGTCTTGCGTGCCTGGAGAACTGTTGTGAAGGTATGTCATGCTGTCCGGGTTGCCCATCTGGGTAGTTATTTCGGTCAGCGCATCTGCTTCCATTTGGGCTGAGTGCTTATAGTATTGTTCAGGGTTTGGAGATCCGTCAGGTGGGGATCCAGGGGGGGTTGTACTGCCGACGAGCTGGCCGTAATACGTTACCCTCATATTGTCTTGGTCGATGTCGACCTGGGTGACAGCACAGTGAGGATCAGTGCTCTGTATAGCTCCGACTATCCCTCCTCCAATGCTTCTTAGAACACCATTAATATCTCCAAATACAAGGCTTGTCCGTGAATGCGTGGGATCTGCACTTGCATTTATGGCATAGCATCCGCCGAGAGGGAGTACGCCATCACTGGTCTGAAAAACCTCATTTAATGTGATGTTCGATGTCGTTCCTGTAGAGGACCATTCAAAGTACCTGCAGTTGTTCCATGTTCCCGGGTCACAGGAAATGATGCCATTGCCGCACACACCTGAGGCGATCTGGGAAATGAAATAGCTTTGATTGAAGGTCCCGTCGAAATCGGTGTCCTGCTGGATGTAGACTCTGATGTCTCCTCCCGATTGAGGCACGATGTTGACCTCGAGAAAGGATTCTGATGAGGGAAATTGAATTCGTGCATTTACACCGCTCATACAGGCTGTAGAACAGTTTGATGTACATGTTGGAAGATCGCTGTAAGCCCTGTTGTCGGTGGGGCATTGGTAGACATTGTCGATTAGAGGATTAAGCTTTGTGCCTTCAGATGTCAGTGGCTTGGCGAGAGTATCGTTTATACCTGCCGAGGTCCCGGTTTTTTGGTTGATCTGGCTTCCTACATCTCTGCCAACTTGGCCTGCATCATCGAAGTCATCTGACCAACCAGCACTTGGCAGCAGAAACATGATGAAAGAAATGAGAATCAGCTTCCGCATGCTTTTCTCCTATTGAAAATCATGCAACCTTCCGTGAGGATGTTTGAACTTTTCTTGTTTTTGCAGCCATTGATTCTATTGCTTCAGCATAGGACATCCCGGATTCAACTAGATCGTCGATCTGTTTTTTCTCGACACCATCTGAGGTGAAAAGAAAGTAATTGAACGGATCTATGAGTAGCCTGGCTACGCCAGAGCCAAAGGGTGTATCGAGAAAGATCTCGCTATATCTCGGCTTTGGCGTCTTTACAGACTTCAAAATGTCCATCGTGAAGGTGTCATAATCAACTCGTTTTGCTTCTCTTGCCTTCTCGAAGTCCTTACTTTCGAGGAGGAATTTGAATTCTGAGTTTGCAAAAATGACATCCCCGACATCTCCAAAGCCTTCGAGGTCTCGCAAGCTCTGAAATATAGTGGAAAAGCTTGCAGAATATTTCCTGGCCCTCCTATACCCTTCTGATATGACGCTGGATATCAGACTCTCATTGCCATTGCCCTTGTTATTGGAGAGAAATTTCCAGGCCTCGTCAAAAATGATAAACCTCTGGGTCGATCTGTCGGACATGTAGACGTCATAGGTTATGTAATTGAGGACCTGAAGAACCACGGTCGAAAAAAGAGCCTGCATCTGTGACAGTTCTTCCATCTCCAGAACCACGAAAGGATCATGAGCAATGTCGAGCGTGGATCTTCCGTTGAAGAATCTCCCATATGTGCCTCTGGATGTGAATTCGGAGAGATTGAATGACAAACTGTGTGCAAGGTCTTTGTAGCGATTAAGTGTTGCTTGGGAATTTTCTGCGTCAAAAACATAGCTTGTATGAGATTTCTGCTTGGGGTACTCCCTCAGATATTGGGACACGTGATCAATCATGGCATCAGGCCCTTCATTCTCATAGGCCCACCTGCATGCTTCCTTGATGATCAGTATAGCTCCATCCGGGATGGTCCTTGATGATGCAAAGGCCATCTGCTGGACTATATTGGCAAGCATATCCAGGTCGTCGTTGAACTCCTCTTCCTTGATGTTCGTGAAAGGGTTGAGAACGATCCCTGAATTCATGCTGAAGGAAAGGTATTTCCCGTCCAGGATCTTGCAGATCCTCTCGTATGATCCGCCTATATCGATAATACGGATGTAGCTTCCTGTGCGGTAATAATTCAGGATGATATACTGAGACAGGAAGCTTTTACCCTTTCCAGTGCCGGCAGCTATCATCATGTTGTACGAGTTCGCTGCCTTGTTGAAGACGTCAAAGGATATGGCTTCGCCCTTTCTACCCATAAAGGGCATAACCGGATCTGGTCCTCCCGAGAAGTCACCTTGAATAGGCATGAAGTTCACGACTGAGGGCGCGTGAAGGATAAAATCCCTATCGAGAAGTGAAAGGAAATTCTTGTCACACATGAGACCCATGGGAAGGCTTGAAATGAAGAGCAATGGGAGTATTGCAATTTCATTCTGCATCACGAATCCGAACTGCTCAAAGAGACGTTTCGTGCGTGCAGTTGCTTCTCTGCATTTGTTCTCGTCTTCACTGTAAATCCATATTGACGGAATGATGCGGAGAAAATTGGTGCCGCGTTCTATTTCGCCTGTCGCCCAGGTATATTCGTCTTTTCTACGCTGTTGAGCCAGCGCGAATGATCCCCAGTTCTGCTGCATGAGTGCAGTGTTGCATTTGTTATGGAGCATCGTTTTCATGTTCTCAAAGACAATTTTGACATTGGCGAAAAACGGGGCATGAATCTGGTTGCTGTCATCTTCAACGCCTTTTATTCCACCGAGGCAGTAATTCAAGAGCATTGGGTAGGATTCCATGGGCAACTGCTTGGGAGTGAGACACATGAAGGTTTTCTGGCCGGATCGGATATAGTCGTTGAACACTTTGATCCTTGTTTCTGCCATGATCACCTGTTTGTTGATCGGTATTGTTTCGTTATACATCTGGTCGATCCCGTGAAAGTCCCTGTCATTGAAAATGCGGGAAAGCATTCTTATGAGCTGGTTGGGTTCAAAGTATCGAGGGAACAGCTTGGCGCCTTTGAGAATCTCCATCACGGAGTCGCGGATATTGAGAAGAGCTGGAGATCCCAGTACAGAATCGAAAAGATCCAGGTCAGTAAGGGCTTTTTCATCGAGACCGAATTCTGATGATGGCATTTTCAACGATATGTACAGTCTGAATTTGCGTATTGGTACCCCGAGACAGTTTGAGACGCCATGCATCGCTCCATCTCTGTAGAACTCTGCGATGCTTTCAACGCTTTTTCTGCATAGGTCGTTATCTATGCGGGAATGGTTGATATAGTGATCCAGGAAATCCTCTATGTATGGATCTGCATGAAGAAACACATCGAGCACTGTATGTTCTGGTACTCCGATGTTCAGACAACCGGCCAGGATGGAGAATACGTCTTCTCCGGCGTATACAAGAGATGAGCATTCCCACATATACCCCAGGGTGTTATCGTTGTTGATGTAGGTACACGTCTTTGGATCATAGACCCTGAACCTGCAGAAGTCAGAAAACTTATATCTTCTGCCGAATTCGATCAATGTTTTCTTTTTCAATCCCCCATTAGGCCCCAGAGCGATATTGGTTAAAAAATCCATGAAGTTCCACATATCTAGCGCACCTCATCAGAGGGTGAAATGACCCACTTTGGCTCTGTGGTGAAGAAATAGATGTACCGGTGAGAAAGGAGCTGGTTGTCCTGATCCGTATATCCGAGCATAAGTATCCTCATGACTTCGGGTGGTTTGACAATAGGGGTTTTAGGATCGTCAATAAGCTGTGAAAGCTCTCGGTACAGGCTCTTGCGATATAGATTATCGTATTTTCTTAGTGAACTGTCTGCTTCATCTCCTGAAGATCCGGCATCGACAGAAGAGTTGTTGTCGCAATCGGTGCATTTTGACCCTTTTTTACGATTTTTCTTGTCGTCAAGAGATGCCCTGTGCCTGTCGCTGGCTGTCTGGTCGAGATCCGATATGCTGTCCCAGTACGATGATTCGGTATCTTGGCAAGTTCCCTTGTAAGTTTCCTTGCACTGGAACTCGGAATTATACGGATTGAGGATACTGCATCCTGAAAGGTACAGACATGCGATGAGAAGAATACCCATTGTTGGACGAAAATTATTTTTTGTCATTACTTGTATACCTCCTCGGTCTTTACCTCCAGGTAGGTTCCCTGGCTGATAACAAGTGTGCAGGGCTTTGAGGCTCCTACTTCCAGAATTGGGGTAGCCTCCTTTGCAAATGCCATGAAAAATTCCTGAAGCTCTTTTGATGCGTTGGCAAGACCGCCACCAACACCTGCCTTTGCGATGTTGTTCCAGTCGGTTGAAGATATGATCTGTGTAGACCCTTCAACAGATGTAGAGATGGTTGAAGTGGAAGCCTTGACAGCGTCCCCTGCTCCTTCAAGCATGCCGGCCAGGAAGGATCTTGCAACCATGGAGCCGTATCGTGCTGTGACGATTCCAGCAAGGCCAACAACTCCGTCTTCGTCCACGGCATAACCGGTTATTTTCTGATCGATAATGGACCTTCCGTCTTTGCCAATACATGAAAGACCGATCAGTCGAACATGGACACGCTCATCAGACAGTTTTCCAATTCCTTCTGAAGTCGCGAAGCAACCCTGTATTCCTGATGTTATGTAGTTTGGAAGAATTGCTGGGGCTTTCACCCTGAACAACAATGGAACCGGGTCTTTCTTGGCATCACCCATGGTGGGTGCACGGACTCCGACGATAAGGCTGCTTTTTATGATGCAGGGGGGAAGATAGAAACGTTTCTTACTGCTATCTTTGGCGTCCTTTTCGTTCTTCCCCCCTCCCCCTTTTTTTTCCGGATCACCGCTCTGTTCAGGTTTCCCGGAGACTATGGATATGTCGCCCACAAGCTGAAGCTGCTGCAGAGAAGTGGTATGAAGGCCAGCAGACGAGCCAGCTGGGAAATTCATCTCCGGAGGTGGAGGCACTGCCACGTTACCTGTCGGTGAGGATATTCCCGAGCCTGGATTCGGGGGCATCGGGAAAGATGCGGGAACTTCAGCCATATTTTTGCTGCGAGATGATGTCTTTGATTCACCAGGGATCCTTTGCTTCTGTATTGCATCGATCTTTTGCTGAGCGTCTTCTAGGCTTCTCTTTGTCTCGTTGAGCTCCCTTTTAAAATCTTCCTGGACTCGTTCTTGTTCGTCCAGCTTTCTCTGGGTTCCTTCGAATATGGCATTCTGGGCCATTTTGGGATCGAGAGAAATTTCCTTGCTGGTGGCTTCCTTTGAGGAAATCTTGGGTTTATCTGATTTGCCCCAGACAGAAAGACCTATGATGATGACTACAAGAACAACACCAGCTATGGATGCTTTCCTCTTGTTTTCAGGGGAGAGATTTTTCCAGAAATCGGTGATGGCTTTCATGTCACATCTCCTTGCCTTTGATGTCTTCCAGGCTTCTTTCAACGATGAATAATCTCACCAGGGCACTCCCTTTGAGAGGTTTTGGCTCCAAGGATATCGCTAGGGGTTTTTCTGCAAGTTCAGGGACAAGAAAGTCCTTCTCTTTCACAGGCAGTTCCTGATCTGGCCGAGGGTGTTTCAGGGAAATTACAAATTCCTTGAGAAGGAGGCCTTCCCCGGGAACAGAAACAGTCCTTTTGTAGAGTACATCTAACTCGTTGAAAACATTAAGCCGTCTGTTCACATCTGTTATGGCAAAAGAAGCAGGTATGGCGTCTGTGTATGTGAACCTGACAAGCTTTGTTATTTTGTTTTCAATAGGCACGGAATCGAAAAGGGATAGGTTTTCCTGGACCATGTCCCTCTTGTTTTTCAGGAGAATGGTCTGGGATGGGACCTTCTTGGGAATGGCAATCAGGGAGAATACTGAATTGTCCGAACAGATAACAAATAGCTCGGTTGGGACACTTGCATATATCTTTGATTGATCGACTGGATTCTGTGCAATAAGGTATTTTGCGAAAGCGTTCTTCCCGGCTGCTTGGACTTTTAGTCCCTTTTCCTGAGAGAACATGACATCTTTAACATCTCCATTCACACAGACTATGCGGTTGACGTCGGAGCTCGACAGGTACACCTGTGTGGTAGTCTCGGGAAAGACTTCTACAACTGTCCCTTGTATGGGTTTTGTCGTGTTTTCCAACTCATCATACTTGAATGGTTGTGAGAAGGAATAATTGGGTGATACGGGAGCAGATCCCTGGCTGGGCCCAGAAGATGTATTCCTGGGCAGTAGTAATGGCTGAGTCTGTCCCAGAGGCGATAATGGCCCCTGAGGAGAGGTCATCGGGGGTGGTGTGACAAAATCCTGTGGCTCTTGTGTGGAAGAGAAGCATGTGTTTGGCTGAGAGATCGCTTCTTCTTCGTTGGTCGTTTTTTCACCGGGATCTTCGATTTTGACATTTTCGGACCTGGGTAGCTCTACAGCGGGTGTAGCCTTGTTAATCTCCTGAACTATCGGTGCATCGGTCTTTATTATTTTCTTTTCGCTGGAGGCGCTCCCGGCGAGGACACTCTGATCCGTGCACAGGACAGCGGATGCAATGATGAAGAGAATGATCAGGTCATATTTCCTGGAAGTCGACAACATAGAACCTCCCGTCAACAACTGTGTAGGTTATGCGGTAATTTGCCTTGCCGTCATAGACACGATGGTCCTGGGAGTATTGGCGCTTGATTCCTCCTATGTCGATCGTATGACTGGCTGTATCCACTTTGACTGTCTGCATGTAGAATGCGCTCGAAACTGACAGCTTCTCAATGTCAGCCATTGTATCCTCGAGCTTTTGTTTGAACTTTGTGTAGCTCCCGGGATATGTGTGGAGAAGGATCTCATCGTATTGCCCTTTGACTGTAGGCGGGGAGTAAGTAAGGAGAAGGCCCATGATATAACGGGTGAATTGTCTGATATATTCTTCATCAACAGATTTTCCCGTTATTTCCATTTTTTTATCGATCACAGGTGGAAGAATTACAATCTTCTGATACTTCAGAGCCTGGTAGGAAAGAACGCTGCTGATAACTACAGCTATACCGAGAGTGACAATGACGAACTTCAGCAATCGGTTCTGGCCGTACATATTTGCATTATTGTCAACATGGACATCAGGTTTCATTGGCTACTCCATGAAATCGCGTTCGAATGTGGATGGGTAACCTTCAAACGTCTTCAATCCGCTCATGTAGATCAGATGCTTGAGAAAGCCTCTGTTGTATTTCCTCTTGAAATGCACGTAACCGAACGGTCCTATGAATGCGAGGATCCAGAGCGGGTACCCTCCGAAAGCAAGCGCAAGGGTAATGAACAGGATGATTATTACGAACTCATCCGAGGACCAGAAGAGGACAGTAAATGGTGCATTGAGGTATTGAGGTACTTTTTCCATCAGGATGCCTCCGATAAAGGAAAGGGGACCGAAGTCCCCTTTCCTGAGACCTGAATTTTGGCTTGATTAAAACATCATACCCAGGGACTGGATCATGGCGTCGCTCTGCAGGATCACGATGCCGCCGAGCAGGCACGGAACTGCGGCGAGCAGCTTCTGCTGGATCGCGAGAGCGGCTCCGGCAACGAGAGCGCCGATACCGGCTATAATGCCAATCGGGCCACCGAGGATGTCGTTTGCCACCACGTCATAGAGCTCGAACGCGAAGTCGCCTGCGGCGGGGGCGGTGGTCAGAGCGAATGCTGTCACTGCGGCGGCCAGGAGAACGAACATAACCGATGCTATGGTCCATGCGATCTTTCCGGAAAACTTCATGGTAAAACCTCCTCAGATTTTTTTTGGGTTTCATCTGAGTTTGTGTCAGGGGTCAGATGTTCACCTGTGGGTTTAACATCACCTCCTTTATGCTGTGTGATATCCACACGCCTGTTAAGGGCAGGAGCGACACTGTTAACGAAACAGCATTCGCCTTTGCCTTCAACATGGCCGATCAGGACTCCAAGTTTTTTTAGATATGCTGCTACGTAGTCAGCTCTTTCCTGTGAGAGGCGCAAGTTATGTTCCCTACTGCCCATCCAGCATGTGTACCCGTCAACGCCGACAACAGCATCCTTGGGTAATCTCTTGGCAAAAGATTTAATGCTTTCTGTTTCGATATCTCCAGGGATTGAAGAATCGAAGCCGAAGTGAACGGTGAGAGATTGGGGCATTGTTGAGATCGGCACCTCTTTGTTTCGGGAAGGCGGTTTAGGTTGAGTTATTTGCACCGACAAGACTGGCATTTTCTTTATGACATCGAGGACCTTTAACGCCTTTGGTATTTTGTTTATGTTCGCCATGGGGCATTGGTCTTCAGCCTCGATTACATACGTCGTGGTTGTCAGTATGTTGGCCATCATGCTCTGCTGACGGTAGGAGTCTTTGCAGATCATGAGATGCATCGGTGCTTCTACAGCTTGAATGCCTGCGTAAGAGATGGTTCCAGTGGCAAGAATTCCGGCCGCAATGAAAAGGGTTGATATGATCTTTCTTGTTTTCACCTGTGTGACCTGCCTGCTTTATCTTATAGGAACCCCGGAAACAGGATTAGTTCTGTTGGAGGATTCGCTTCAGTTCTGGAAGGTTTGCCCCTATGACCATGGTGCCGTCATCGACGAAAAATGTAGGGACTCCTCTAACGTGAAGTTGGCTTGCCACTTCTGATGCGCCATCGACTTTCTTTTCAGCATTCTTGCAGTTATCTGTCGGGGCGGTTTCCCATTTGCGGGAGTTGTACCCCTGAAGGTCGACGTTGCTGCAGATGGCCTGGATGGATTTTGTGCGGGCATCCCCTCCCCCCTGAAGGAGAATCACCAGCTCAGTGCCGGTCTCATCGAGGATTGGCTGGATTTCCCTGGATGCCTTGGTGCAGTATCCGCAAAGAGGACTGCCGAACATGTACAGCCTGTGCTTGACCTTTCCTTTCGGGGTATAGGTGATACCTGCAAGAGCGTCTAGTTTTGGTCTGATCTGGTAAAAATTCTTTTTGTTCTCTTCTGCGGCAAGCCCCTCCAGTTTGTCCAATGTCTCTCGGGTAATCTGTTTCTTTTCGGAGAACAACTCGCCTGCCAGGACGAACTTGTCAGTTGCGTAAACCGGTATATTCTCGGCACCGATCTTTAGAATGACTTCGCACATCCCCATGACCTCTCTTTTGGATATAATTTCAGCCTGGGGAATGGGGGTATGTCGCTTCATGGTTTCAATGGTGATTGAGTCGCACAATTCCCCCGCTCGAGCGTTTCCTGGCCTGAAGACAACACCGATAATAAGCGCCAGGGCGACAATTGCCATCGCTACATACA
>ERZ795057.707-NODE-707-length-32980-cov-7.237388_pt1 | contig 32980 bp, 27 predicted proteins | sample MGYA00375141_ERZ795057 | MGnify/ENA primary metagenome ERZ795057 (study PRJEB30186, sample SAMN05720163) | activated sludge metagenome | isolation source: Anaerobic digester | place: Hong Kong | collected 2015-01-26 ...
ATATACCTGTTCATCCACCCCCTCCGACAGAATAAACAATAAAGTTATACGGCCTTAGAATTACATCTCTCCTCTTCTTTATTTTACCAGGCGCTGAAACTCCCGGGCCGTTCCATTCAGTATCAGCGGAATCGAACATAATACTGAAAAGTTTCCCCTTACCGCCTGCAGTGGCTGAACTCTCTTCACTGCTGTAATTCATCAGAGCAAATATTTCCGAACCCCTGCAGCTTCTTCTTACGGTAAGCACACTCCCCCCTCCTGAAATTTCTGTTACAAGGTTTTTCCTTGAAAGGCTCCTTATAGCCGGGGTCCCCTTTCGCATGCGGATAAGTTCCCTGTAATACCTGTACATTGCGGCATGTTCAGCCATGCAGATAAGTTTCCTGTCAGGCTTCGAGTTCATGAATGTAAGAGGATCCTGGGGGTCAGGGGGTTCATCCTCCCATCCGAATGAAGCGAACTCCTCCCTCCTCCCCCTCCTCACAGCCTCAACAAGGTCCCGGTCCCCGTGGCTGACAAAGTAGAGGAAAGGGGCGCGCTCCCCGTACTCCTCCCCCATAAAGAGAAGAGGTATAAAGGGTGCAATCATCAGGGTACCTGCGGCTAGTTTCTGGGCCTCAAACCCGGCAATTGATATAAGCCTGTCACCGAACATCCTGTTTCCCACCTGGTCATGGTTCTGAGTGCAGACAATGAGCCTGCTGCCCGGAATTTCAGATGACGAATTGCCGTGTTTTCTTTTCCTGAACCTTGAATATTCGCCGGTATAAACGAAGCCTGAATAGAATGCCTTTGCAAGATGCTCCATCTTGCCGAAATCGCAGTAGTAACCGCTATCCTCACCTGTTATCAGGCTATGAACCGAGTGATGAAAATCATCACACCACTGCGCGTCTATGCTGTACCCCCCTTTCTGAACAGCTTTGACGATCCTGCTGTCATTCAGGTCACTCTCAGCAATAAGCCGGCAGTCCCTGCCGGTTGAATGTGAATATGACTTCACCTCTTCAGCAAGTTCCTGAAGTATATGAGTCGCGCTGTGATCATAGATCCCGTGAACAGCATCCAGCCTCAGGCCGTCTACATTATAATTATCAAACCAGTGGAGCACATTCATTACAAAATAGTTTCGCACACCGTCACTGTATTCACCGTCAAAATTCAGGGCATCACCCCATGCTGTCCTGTATCTGCCGGTAAAATACGGGCCGAATAGAGACAGGTAATTCCCCTCAGGGCCGAGGTGATTATAGACAACATCAAGAAACAGGGCGAGACCGGTTTCATGGCAGGCGTCACAGAGCCTTTTCAGGCCGTCAGGGCCGCCGTAGGAATTCTGTACAGCAAAGGGATAAACACCGTCATACCCCCAGTTCCTTTCACCGGGGAACTGTGCCACAGGCATAAGCTCAATAGCGGTAACGCCAAGCTCTTTCAGTTCAGGAAGCCGTGGGACTATGGCGTCAAACGTACCTTCAGGCGTGAATGTCCCTGTATGGATTTCATAGATAATCATCTTTTCAGCAGGAGGGGCCTTCCATCTGCCGGTGTTCCATCTGAAGCTCCTGTGGTCCACAACCTCTGACGGTCCATGGACACCTTCAGGCTGGAACGCGGAAGCGGGATCAGGACGTTCTTCAGTTTTATCGATCCTGTACAGGTACCTGCAGCCCGGTTTAATTCCATCAGCCTTTTTAGTCCAGTAACCGTTTTCAACACTGTCCATTGCAACAATACGGGGTTCAGGATAGAAAATTTCAAGTTCAACTGATGATGACAGTGGAGACCATACTGTAAATGTACAACACTCTCCACCGGTATATTCCGCACCGATCTTTACCCTGTTCATGATATCCCTTCAGATGTCACGCAGAGTTTCCTGTAAATCTTCTCATACTCAATGGCGGAACTCCTCCAGCTGAAATCAGCCTTCATCGCGTTGCTCATAACACCGCGCCACTTCCCGTTATCCCTGTAAACTTCAAGCGAACGTTCAACGCATTCATAGAAAGCATCCGATGAGTATTCTTTGAAGAGAAAGCCGGTACCGCAGGCATCCGGCTTATCCGCAGGGCCGTAATCTGTTATTGTATCGGCAAGCCCCCCTGTTTCACGCGCCACTGGTATTGTGCCGTATCTCAGGCTTATAATCTGTCCCAGCCCGCAGGGCTCAAACCTTGAGGGCATGAGAAAAATATCGCTCCCCGCGTATATCCGGTGCGAAAACTTTTCATCAAAACCGAGGGTGACATGGAACCTGCCGCTGTATTTCTCCTTCAGCGCGGAAAACAGACTGTGATAGTATTCATCCCCTGTTCCGAGAAGTACAAACCTCACATCTTTCATCATCAGGCGATCAATAATCCCGGCAACAAGATCAATCCCCTTCTGTTCTGTAAGCCGTGTAATCATCCCGATAACAGGCACGCCCTTTTTATATTCAAGCACGCATTCTCGGCAGAGTTCTTCAGTATTTACTCTTTTTTTATCGATATCATCGCAGCTGTAATTCGCGCTGATCATCTGATCTGTCTCCGGGTCCCATACGTGGTAGTCAACACCGTTTACTATTCCCGTAAGCGTTCCCCTCCTGCTCCTCAAAAGCCCCTGCAGCCCCATGCCGTATTCCTCACTCTGTATCTCCTCGCTGTACCGCCTGCTCACAGTACTTATATAATCCGCAAAATAGAGGCCGCTTTTCAGAAAGCTGAATCCGCCATAGAATTCAGCACCATACATGCTGTAAACACTCCATGGAAGCCCCGTTATACTTATAATTCTCTCAGGATCAAATGACCCGTGAAACGCAAGGTTATGTATTGTAAAAAGCGTGGATGTTGAACTGAATAAGAGATCCCCGCTGTAAAGGGTTTTAAGAAAAACAGGGATGAGGCCTGTCTGCCAGTCATTGCAGTGGATCAAGTCCGGCACAAAACCGATCGCCCTGCACATTTCAAGTAGACCTCTGCAGAAAAAGGAAAATCTCCGGTCATTATCATCATAATCGGCCCCCTCCTCCCCGTAAATTCCGCCTCTGTCAAAATAGGGGCCGTACCTGAGAAGATACAGCGGCACGGACGAGCCCTGTACTGTTGTTTTGAACAGCCCGCACTTAACAGAAGCCCCGCTATCAGGTACAGAAAATGTTCCTATATATTCAATTTCTGATGAATCGCTCTTAATACTGCTGTAATATGGAATAACAGCTATTACTTCAAATTTATCTCTGTTTATATATTTGGGAAGGGCGCCTGAGACATCCGCCAGCCCGCCTGTTTTTACAAAAGGGGCCATCTCTGATGCTGCAACTACAACCTTTATCACGTCAGCACCCCTCGATTTAAAAACAAATATGTTATTATTACATCAACTTCGTCCCGGAAGTTCAAGTTCAATCCTCTCATCCGATCCGTGTAGGATGCCGACAACAAGTGTAAGGTATTCCCTTAAGTGACGTGTAATAAGAAAATTATCAAGAACAAACTGGTGGGCCCTGACACCCATCTCCTCAAGAATTTCCCTGTGTTTCAGAAGATACCTTGTCCTCAGCGCCGCCCCCTCTGATGTATTCACAAGAAAGCCGTTATAGTGATCTATTACCTGCAGTTTAATTCCCCCTGTATTTCCCGCCACAACAGGTTTCCCCTTCCAGAGCCCCTCTGAAACAGTCAGCCCGAAACCTTCCCTCAGCGATTTCTGGATTATAATATCCGAACCCCTCTGAAGAGCGTTGATCTCACGGTGTGCATCAGGAGGGAGTTCAAGAACATGAATAAAGGGATCATCTCCGGCAAAATCCATGACCTCCCTGAGCACCTCCGCGCCTTCAGGGTCATCCGTCGCGCCACCCCCTGCAAGTATCAGCTGAACAGGTATACTCTTCCTGATATGCCTGTAGGTTTTTATTACACCCACAGGGTCCTTGAACCTGTCAAATCTCGAGATCTGGGTAATGACAGGGAGTTCACTGTCTATTCCGTGGTCTGACAGAACAGACATAACTTCATCATCGGAGAGTTCACGATTCTTCTCACTGAGAGGGTCGATACTGGGAGGAATGAGATAAAGCGGATGAGGCATAGGCTGTGTAAATGTTGAAAGGGACCAGATACTGGCGTCGTATCCTTCAACAAATTTTCTTATATATTTCCATACAGGCCTGTAGGGATGACTTACATCAATGTGGCATCTCCAGAGCCACTTCCCTTTCCTCCCCCCGGCGAAAGAAAGAAGCGGCGCGGGCTGGGGATCGTGTATGAAAACAACATCCGCATCTTCAAGCAGATCTCTCAGTTCCTCGTAGTTCTGCCCCCCTGTCTCCTCGTAATTATTGAGAAGCGCTTCCGATATATCATCCCTGTTACCCTGAAGGGAATTGTGCATCTTCTTTGTACACTGGTAGAAATCTGAATTACCTTTAATCACCTCCCAGGATGCGTCAATACCGAGTTCACGTTTAAGGGGGATCAGACGGTTCAGGATCTCCGCCACTCCTCCCCCCTCTTTTGTTGAATTGACATGTACTATCTTCATCCCTTTAAGCGGGGCTGCGAGCTGTTTAAGGTGATCTATTACCTCGTAACCGACAACTTCAGCGTAGTTTTCCAGCAGATTTTCCATCACTCACCTCCCTCGAAAGCGACGAACACATCCGCGATCTCATCACGAAGGTTCCCCAGCGTTGTAAAATAGGGGTCAATTGAGTTGAGTCTCTCCACAAGGGGGAGATATTTTTCGCCATGTTCAGAAAGCCATATCGAAAAATCGTTCAGGCTTTCAGCGGTCCTCCTCCTTGAGTCTATAAAGTGATAAAAGATGCTTCCTAGAGGGAGCCGGGGAACTATATCTTTAAATTCTTCCGGGGCTGTGATCCTGTGCCTTGTGTCAAATACCACGATCTGGGACCTTGTGAACTGGAACTGATCTCCTGTTCTTGCCCAGGGCACATGCTCGCGCTCATAAAGATGCTGTTCAATAATTTCCACGATCTCCCTGCGCAGATCCTCGATAGAGAGATATTCATTGGGATCGATGAGAGAAAGCCTCTCGGCAATCTCATGATCGTGAAGAGCGTGAGAAGCCCACACAGCAAAATCGTTCTGATATTCCGGGTCAACATAGGTATGCCTGAGCATAACCCCCCAGAAATGGTAATATATGCTCCCCGCATGGGTAACAAGAAGCCTGTCTCTCAGTTCACGCAGATTCTGGGCCTGCTCTCCCGTTGATATCGTAATGAGAGCACAGTCACGAATCATGAATTCATCACTCATTTCAACCCTCCGGATACAGGTTACCTGTATGTATTATTGAATACACTGGTATCAAGGTAACAGCAATCGGGGAATGAAGCAAAAAAAACGGGTTTAAAATGTATACTCAATAGTAAAGGGGGGCCTTAAAGGGGCATATTCCAAATTACTGAAAAAACCTTAACATTTTTCTTGACTTTTAGCCCCCTTAAAAACCTATTAATAATTTGTTATCAGCGGAGTAGTTTTTCTTTATTTTTCAGGATTTCCGCAGAAGTACCCTTAATTACAAGCCATACCACTGTGATTATCCTTAAAAACTCCGTCTTTAAGAAACTTAAATGTAAATACAAATATCAGGATTTTTCCATGGAACAGAAACTTAACAGTATCAGACAGGAGACCCTGGATTCAATTAAATCCTCCTCAAAACTCAACGAACTGGAGGAGATACGAGTCAGGGTGCTGGGCCGTAAAGGGCTTCTTACACAGATACTCCGAACCCTGGGCGAACTCACCCCGGAACAGAGGAGCACAATTGGAAAGCTTTCAAATGAAATCAAGAAAACAATAGAAGACGCCCTTGACTTAAAGATAAAAGAGCTGGAAACATCAGGTTTCAGTGAACTTATAAAGGACGAATGGATCGATGTAACACTTGAGCCGGAAGTTTCAATAAGGGAGAATAAGGCGGGATATCTCCATCCGGTATCAATAACCCAGTACGAGATTGAGGACATCCTCACATCTATGGGTTTCCAGATACTTGACGGGCCTGAAGCTGAAACAGAATACTACAACTTTGAGGCCCTCAATATACCCAAATTCCACCCTGCCCGGGACATGCAGGACACATTCTGGACAGAGGATGGCAACCTCCTCCGAACACATACCTCCGCCATTCAGATCCGCGGCATGGAAAACATGGAACCGCCTTTCAGAATAGGCGCTCCCGGAAGGGTCTTCAGGTACGAGGCAACAGACGCGTCCCATGAACACACCTTCTACCAGATTGAAGGGATGATGATTGACAGGAACATATCTGTATCACACCTCATATATGTAATGAAAGAGGTCTTAAGCGGAGTCTTTAAACGTGAAGTAAAGGTAAGGCTCAGGCCGGGATACTTCCCCTTCGTAGAGCCCGGTTTTGAACTCGATTTCAGCTGCCTTATTTGCGGCGGCAAAGGGTGCAGGGTATGCAAAAATTCAGGCTGGATTGAATTTCTCGGCTGCGGGCTTGTGCATCCCAATGTACTCAGGGCCGGAAATATCGACCCTGAAATATGGTCAGGATTTGCCTTCGGTATGGGACTTAACAGGCTCATCATGATGCAGGCGGGAATTAACGATATCCGCCACTTCATGAGCGGAGACATCAGATTCGTGCAGCAATTCTAATTTACCGGGGTAAAAAACATGTGGATATCACTTAAAATAATAAGCAATCTTGCAGATATAAAGGATATAACTCCTGAAGCAATAGCTGAAAGACTGACAATGTCAACAGCTGAGATAGAGGGTATTGAATACCTTAACAGCCACTTCAGCACAATATACACGGCAAAACTGGTGAAGGTTGAACGCCATCCCGACGCTGACAAGCTGACACTCTGTGAAGTTGACACAGGGACAGAAAGGCTTAAGGTCGTATGCGGCGCACCGAACCACAAAGAGGGGGACATAGTTGCCCTTGCCACTGTGGGCACAAAATTCAGCGACGACTTCGTTATTAAAAAATCGAAGATACGCGGAGTTGAATCAAACGGGATGCTCTGTTCGATGCGAGAACTGGGGCTTTCAGAGGACCACAGCGGAATAATAATATTCCCCGCTGACACAAAACCGGGAATACCCTTAAGCGAACTCTTCAGCGACTGGTACGATGTAAGGCTCAACATAGACAACAAGTCTATAACACACAGGCCTGACCTCTGGGGCCACATCGGATTCGCAAGGGAGATCGCCGCTCTTTTCGGAAGGAAATTCAAAAGCAGCGTGAACCGGTCACTTATTGATACATTCAAACCGAGCGACAAACTTAAAGTAACCATAAAAGATCCGGATGCAGCTCCCAGGTACACCGCACTGGTTGTTAAAAACATAAAAATAGCCGAATCCCCTGAATGGCTGAAAGCCCGCGTAACCGCAATAGGGATGAGGCCGATAAACAACATAGTAGATATCACAAACTTTGTCATGGCGGAAATAGGTGAACCGATGCACGCATTTGACAGGAAAAAACTCACAGGTGATGAGATATTTGTCCGTTTTGCCGCAAAGGATGAGAAGATTAAGACCCTTGATGAGCGCGAACATGACCTCACGACCGAAGACATCGTAATCGCGGATACCAGCGGCCCCATAGCGCTCGCGGGAGTAATGGGGGGCGGAAACAGCGAAATCGATGATTCAACAACAGAGATAGTACTTGAAGCGGCGACATTTAATTCAGTTAACATAAGGAAAACAGCGCAGAGGTTCGACTCAAGGACAGAGGCTGCAATGCGCTTTGAAAAGTCACTCTCCCCTGAAATCACAGAGGACGCACTTATCAGGTGCTATGATTTAATTAAACAGATCATACCTGAAGCTGAAGCTGTGAGCGGGATAGTTGATGACTACCCTGCAAAACCTGAAAAAATAGAAATTGAAATAACAACAGATTACATAACAAGCAGAATAGGCGAAGACCTTGAGGATGAGAAAATCGTCGACATGCTCACCTCCCTGCACTATGAAGTAAAAAACAGCAACGGCACACTTAAAGTTACAGTCCCATACTTCAGGGCAACAAAAGACATCTCCATGAAGGACGATATTGTCGAAGAGGTGGGACGTGTATTCGGCTACAGCACGATAACACCGAAGCCGCCCATGGTACCCTGCGTGCCTCCGTCGAGAAACGAGTTCAGGTACTTTGAGCGTGATGTGAAGAATTTACTGAGCAACGCGTTCAATATGACTGAAGTTTCAGGCTATTCATTTACAGGAGAGGATGAACTGAACCTTCTGAAAATAAACGAAGATAAAGAACTGCGCCTCAGAAACCCTCTGTCAAGAGACCATGACAGGCTGAGAAGAAACATGGTGCCCAATATGCTCCGTTTCATCCAGTACAACCAGAGGTTCCATGACAGTTTCGACATATACGAAGTGGGCCGCATATATCTCAAGGATGACCGTAAATCGGCAGACCTTGTTACAGAAAATTTCAGGACGTCAGGCGCAATATTTATGAAAAAACCTTCAGCGCCTCTCTTTTACGAGGCAAAAGCCGTTGTTAAAGGGCTCCTTGAAAAACTGAGGATAAAAAACTACAGGCTCATACCTGCAACTGATTCCCTCCCCCCCTACGCTCACCCGGGAAGGTCGATGAAGGTTGAAATAGAGGGGAAAGAGGCAGGCCTCATATTTGAGCTGCACCCTGAGACAGTTAAGGATTTTGAAATAAACGGCAGGGCCGGCATATTCGACCTTGACCTTGACGCAATATTCAAAGCTGAAAAGAAACCTGTAAAATTTAAAGAGCTTCAAAAATTCCCCGAGGTGCCGATAGACCTCTCGCTCCTCACAGACAGGTTCGTTTACAGCGAGGATATAATAAAGGCCGCCAAAAAGAGCGACCAGAACAGGATAAAAGACGTATCTGTGGTCTCCGTATACCAGGGGGAACAGATTCCGGCAGACAAGAAATCCGTTACAATCAGGGTGATCTTCGCATCAAACGAAAAGACCCTGGAACCGGCAGAGATTGATGAGCTGCAGAAGAAGGTGATAGCCAGCCTTGCAAAGGGCGGGTATGAACTCAGGTAAGTGAACCATTCAATGCCTCACGATTTTACAGGGGGCGTTGCTTCGGCATAAAGAAAAGTGAGAAGCGGCAGGATAAAACCTGCCGCTTTGATTTTATGTTCACAATTATTTCATTCCATAAAAAAATCACCGCTGTCATGCCGCAGCCGCGCTTTTCGTTTAAAACCGCCTCCGCTTAAGCTCCGGCGGTTACACTGCAATCGCTAACGCACAGTCCCCATCACTTCCGGATCTTCATGAGAAATATTTAAGCTCCAGGTACGACCTCCTTTCAAACCTGGAAAGCCCCAGTTTACCGGCTATATCAAAAAGCCCCTTCTCCACTTCATCCTTAAGGGCTCCTATCCTTTCTATTTCCACAAAAACCCCGAGCCCGCTGACACTGTCAATGCTGATCTCCGTTTTATCGAGGGAGAAGACCTTTCTCTCCTTCTCCACGATGCCGCTCTCAACGAAACCCAGGCTTAAAAAAATATTTTTAACAGCATCAAAATCATCAACCCCGGTTTCATGCTCAACCCTGGCCTTTGTCACAGCGCTCACCTTGGGCCCCTTGTAGGTAATTTTACACCTGCAGCCCACCCTTCTGATCCTCAGGGCCTCATCCGTAGCGCCGAAGTCCCTTGAGGGATGGTTGAAATATATGTCTGCTTCACCTCTTGTCTCAACGAACTCTGCTCCGATCCCCCTTATTTTCTCTTCAATACCCTCAGGATCATCACAGTAGCATTTAATCTCTATTTCAAGAGTTTCACTCATCAGTTTACCTCTTCAGCGGCCCGCCAATGGAGAACCCGTCACTCCCCATACTTTTACGCCTCTGACCGTTAATCTTTATTATAATACTGTCCACATTTTCAAACTGCGTGGCAGTATAAACGATCTGCTGAACCCTTTTCAAAAGTATATCGCCTGTGGCACCCTGTTCAATTGCACTGTTGAAATCGATTTCAGCGGTTCTCCCCCTGATCGATATACCCCTTACCCTGAGTCCCTTCGGCACAGCGGTAATATACCCCCTGTCGCTCTCTCTGCTCGTTGGCCCTGCAATGAGGTTTTTCATTGATGTTGAAAGGATGTCCTTCTCCGAGACGCTCCTTTTAACAGAGCTCAGGTAAATCTTTTCAGTTTTCTCATCAAGTTTCAGAAGGTAAATACGGACATCCTTCTGTACTGCTGTAATTTTTTCATCCCTGTCAGAATCGCTTTCCTTCTTCCCTTCATCCTTAAGCTGTTCTTTGGTTATACTATCACCGCTCTTATCAGGTTCTTTCTTCCCCGGGATAATCATATCAGGTTTAAAAATTTTTTCCGACGGGGTAAAGAGATCACTGAACCGGGGTAATACGAATCCCCCTTTTTCAAAAAAACGGTTAGTCATCAATACAATAATTGTGATAAGAACTATAATTATCAGCACAAAGAAAGCGGTGTTATTCCCGGCAGACCCTGAATTTTTCGGTTTTGCCGGACTCTTCTTAACAGCGCCCCCTTTAGGGGTCTTCTTCACCGGTTGACTTTTATTCTTTTTTTCTGCAGGCATATCAAACCTTTCCAATTAATCACTTGATTCTTTTCCAGAGTAATTCAAACTATTATCTTAATGATGTTCCAGTATTAATTCCTGAATATATTTTGATGTAAAAAAGTAACAAATTATATACCGCCGCCGCCAAAGGCAAAGGGGTTAATAGAGCATTTTTTACCTGAAACAAGTTAAGGAATAAATACTTATAATGTTCTGAATTAACCTTATACAACATAAGTAGATTTAACTGATAGTACATGAATGTCAATATAAAATATAAAATCGGGAAAGTGTTACTCAGCGCAACATTCGTGCTGATGTTTATAACACTGTTCACCTGTTCACTGCACGCTGAATTCATCCTGAAAGACAGGATGGACGATCTCCCTCTTGCAGGCTCAATACTCTGCTTTGAAGATAAAGACTGCAGCATAACATTTGATGAAATACGCAAAATTCCTGATTCCATGTACAGGCCCCTTACAGAAAAATCTGTAAACCTGGGATATTCCGATTCGATATTCTGGTTCAAACTGCCGGTTGAAAACCGTTCAAAATATATATGCAAATGGATAATTGAATCACAATATCCTCTCCTCGACTATATTTCTGTATTTATACCTGTCGAATCAGGCTACGAAGTGATTCATTCAGGTGACAGGCTCCCTTTCAGCACCATGCCCCGCGGGTATTTTAATTTTACTGCAGATATATCATCAAAACCTGGACGTTCCACTATTTTTATAAAGGTCAGAAGTGAAGGCGCGCTTGTTGCAAAATTCCGTGCATGGACCGAAGAAGCATTTAATGACAGCAAAATGTCCTCCCTGTCGATACTCTGGCTCTTTTACGGTGTAATGATTGCTCTTTCTCTATACTGTATATTTATTTTCCTTTCCACAAAAGACCGGGTCTACCTTGCTCTTATTTTTTTCATATTATCATGCCTTATGGTGACATTCATCCATAACGGTATGGCCAAAAAATACCTGTGGCCTGACTCCCCGTGGTGGGGAAATTTCAGCCACCCCTTCTTTATTTTCATGGGCATAACAACCATGCTCTGGTTTACAAGCCTTTACTTCAATACAAAAGTAAACCTCAGAAGATCACATTTTTTTCTTAAAATTCTTCTTGCTGTTTCCATCCCTATGTCGCTGATAATTTTTCTGCTTTCCTATTCAAAGGCTACTTTGCTTTCCGTAATGATGACAGGGATTGTCTCGGTTTTTATTATCCTCTTTGTCATGCTACCCATGTTCACAGTTAATATAAGGCTCGCGATGTATTACCTCTGCTCCTGGTTTTTCTTTTCCATGGGGGACATCCTCCTTTCACTAAGAAGCCTTGGATTTATAGGAGAAAGTTTCGTGGCTGCCTGGAGTTTCCAGATAAGCCTCTCAACGGGCATAATTTTCCTTTCAGCAGGGGTCGCGGACAAGCTTAATTCTCTCCAGAAGGAAAAAGAACGCGCTTTTAAAAGACTTCGTGATTCCGAAGAAAGGTACAGGCTATTTTTTGAAACAGCTCATGATGCCATAGTATTTTATATAGACGAAACGCCCGCTTACGCCAATAGAAACATGATTGAAATTTCAGGCTACAGTGAAAAAGAATTCTATACTAAGACTTTATTTGATTTGATTCCGGAAACCGGCTCCTCCGAAACTGACATAAAAAAAATAATAAATGACATATCGTCAGGAAAACTAAGTCACGCGAGATTCGAACACGTGCTGAAAAATAAAAGCGGTGAAGAACTTGCTGTCATGATATCCCTCTCCTCAATTACCGAGGGAATACACAGGGGTATACTGATGATATTATCTGATATATCCTCCATGAAAAAAGCTTCTCTTAAAATAAATGAACAGTATTCAGAAATACAGGAACAGCTGCAAAGACTTGAATCTCTTAACAGTGAACTGGTGTCAGCGCAGAAAGACCTGGTAACAGCGAACAGCGAACTTGAGAAAGAAAAAGAATATCTCTCGGCGACAGTCACGTCAATCGGTGATGGTGTAATTTCATATGATATTGACGGAAAAATTTTTCTCATGAACAGCGTGGCGGAGGAGCTAACAGGCGCAACCGCGGCTGAAGCAATCGGTAAAAACATACGTGATGTTTTAAGGTTTGATGACGACTCTTCAAAAGAACTGTTATTTGACACACTGGGCACAGTAAGCGAGAAATATAATTTTACCAACATAGGCGTACCTTTCAAGCTATATGACAGTGAAAACAACGAGAGAATAATTGAACTCAGCAGTGCCGTCATTAAACTTCACGAAAAGCCGATTGGAATTGTTCTTGCGCTCAGGGATGTAACCATAAAAAACCGCATAGATAATGAACTAATCAAGATGAGCAAACTTGAATCAATCGGGCTCCTTGCAGGCGGGATAGCTCATGACTTTAACAATCTTCTCACAGGTATCTCCGCCAATGTATCTCTTCTTAACAATATTTCAACAATTCCAACCGAAGTATCTGATTCACTTAGCGACATCAGCCGTGCGGTAGAAAGAGCATCAGCTCTTACAAAACAGCTTCTTACATTTGCCAAGGGCGGCAACCCGGTAATGCAGTCCTGCAGGATTGAAGATATAATAAAAGAATCTGTAAAGTTCGTGGTAAAAGACAGTTCAATTAAAACAGAGATTTCGATAGAAAATGACCTGCTCCCGGTACTTATAGATCCTAACCAGATAAGCCAGGCTATAAACAACCTTATCATAAACGCGATCCAGGCAATGCCCGATGGCGGCACACTCTCCATTCAGGTTAAGAATGCAGATAGAATCCCTCCGGAGATCCCTCTTAAAACCGGAAAATTCATATTCATCAGGATATCAGATACCGGGTGCGGGATCCCCAGAAAGAACCTTATAAAAATTTTCGACCCGTTCTACACCACAAAACCTAACGGCACAGGTTTCGGGCTTACAAGCACATATTCAATTATAAAAAAACACAGGGGATACATCCGTGTTGATTCGAAGGAGAATGAAGGCACGGTTTTTCAAATATTTCTCAGAAGTTCAGACGAACTCCCTTCAGAGGATAAAATAATAAATACCGGTAAAAAAACTGTATCCGGCGGGTCAGTTCTTATAATGGATGATGAGGAATACATTCTTGAGGTGCTGGTAAAAATGCTGAAATATCACGGATTTTCTGTTACAAGCGCGAAAACCGGTGAAGAAGCTATTGCCCTGTACAGGGAAAGCATGAAAAGCGGTCCGCCCTTTGATTACGTAATACTTGATCTCACTGTTTATAACGGCATGGGAGGGAAGGAGACTATCGAAATACTTCGCGATATAGACCCGAATGTAAAAGCGATAGTAAGCAGCGGATATTCTGATAATCCGGTACTTGCGAACTACAGAGAATACGGTTTCAGCGGTATTCTTACAAAACCGTATGTTATTGAAGACGTTTTAAAAGCGGTAGAAAAAGTGTAGGATTATTACCATTAATAATTCCAAAACCTCAATATTTATCTTGACACTCATTTTATCAGAGATATTGATTTTCACCATAACCTGAAGCTTACATTAAAAATATTATTCAATCAACAACAGTAATATAGTCAAACATTCAATTCTAACACAGGAGTTTATTATGTCCATACCATTGAGAAGCACCATTTCAACACAGGGAAGACGGATGGCCGGAGCGAGAAGCCTCTGGAGAGCTAACGGAATGAAGGAAGAACATTTCGGGAAACCTATTATTGCCATCGTAAACTCATTTACAGAACTTGTTCCCGGACATGTACACCTTAATGAAATGGGTAGATATATTAAAGAGCTTATTGAGCAGGAGGGGGTTTTCGCCCCTGAATTCAATACAATAGGAATCGATGACGGCATAGCGATGGGCCATAACGGCATGCTGTATTCCCTCCCTTCAAGGGAACTGATTGCAGACAGCGTTGAATACATGTGCAACGCACACATGGTTGATGCTATAATCTGCATACCTAATTGTGACAAGATTATCCCCGGCATGCTCATGGCCGCAATGAGGCTGAATATACCGACAGTATTTGTTTCAGGCGGCCCAATGGAAGCAGGTGTGCATGAAGGGAAAAAATATGATCTCATTGACGCCATGGTAATGAGTGCTGACCCGTCAGTTTCTGATTCATTCATCAACGATCTTGAAAAAGTAGCATGCCCCACATGCGGTTCCTGTTCAGGAATGTTTACCGCCAACTCAATGAACTGTCTTACAGAGGCGCTGGGACTCGGCCTCCCGGGTAACGGTTCCGTTGTTGCCACCCATAAGACCAGGCGGAAACTTGCAGAAAAGGCAGCCAAACTTATTGTAAAAAACACTTATGAATATTATGACAAAGGTAATGAATCTGTACTCCCGAGAGCCATTGCCACAAGGGAGGCTTTTCTTAACGCCATGTCGCTTGATATAGCAATGGGTGGGTCAACAAATACAGTCCTTCACCTTCTTGCTGTTGCGGATGCAGCTGAAGTAGATTTCACCATGAAAGACATAGACATGCTTTCACGCAAAATCCCCAATCTCTGTAAAGTGGCCCCGAGCTCTCACTTCCACATGGAGGATGTAAACCGGGCAGGCGGGATAATGTCAATTTATGGAGAGCTTGACCGCGGAAACCTGATAAACACATCAGTAAAAAGGATCGATTCAGAATCATTGAAAAAAACCCTTGATGATTATGATATAATCAGAGAAACAGCCCTCCCGGAAGCAAAAGAGATATACAGCAGCGCACCGGGACATAAAGGCAGAAACCTCAAATTCGCCTCCCAGGATACAGGTTTCGACGAACTTGATACCGACAGGGCAAACGGATGTATAAGAAACATTGAAAACTGCTACAACAGGGACGGCGGGCTTGCTGTTCTGTTCGGCAACATAGCCCTTAATGGTTCAATAGTCAAAACTGCCGGTGTAGATCCGTCACTTTATAAATTCAGCGGTCCGGCCAAGGTTTATAATTCCCAGGAACAGGCCTGCGACGCCATCCTCGACGGTAAAATAAAAGCAGGTGATGTTGTTGTTATAAGGTATGAAGGTCCGAAAGGCGGCCCGGGCATGCAGGAGATGCTCTACCCTACTTCATATATTAAATCAATGCATCTTGGTAAAGAGTGCGCACTTATTACAGATGGAAGGTTCTCTGGCGGTACCGCCGGACTCTCAATAGGACACGTATCTCCTGAAGCAGCGGCAGGCGGAGATATAGCCCTGATAAAAGAGGGTGATATTATTGAGATTGATATACCTGAAAGAAAACTGAGTTTACAGGTGCCGGAAGAGGAGTTGCAAAAAAGAAGGACAGAAGAGGCTTCAAAAGGAGACTCATCATATACACCTGTCGACCGCGACAGAAAAATATCCAGGGCACTTCAGGTATATTCACTTCTGGCATCATCTGCTGACAGAGGCGCAGTAAGGAAGCTGCCGGATGAAAAATAATGCTAAACATTTATGATAAAAAAAGCTCCCCTTCAGGGAGCTTTTTTTATTTCATCAGGGCCAGGGTTCCCAGTCACCCCAGTTATCAAGATACTCCTTAAGTGCCGGGAGCCGTTCTGTATTATTTTCAACAAAAAGTTTTGTCATCTGAACAATTTCCTGCTCTCTCTCTATGGCAAGCTCACCAAGAAGAACCCTTGTACGCAGAAAAATAAAATAAGTGTCCAGAACATCGTGTACGCAGTAATCATTGATCTCAACTATTTTCCCCTGAAGGAACATGTCGTAAACTTCATCGCCCTTTGTGGACATCTTGCCGGGTTTGCCCAGAACTTTTGCAAACAGATTAAGCCCCCCGTTAAGCCTGATGGCGTTATAATTGGAAAGCCAATCCTGCAGATCTATATGTTTTGTGCTATAGCGGTTTCTCGCTGCCCACTTGTCACGAAAATGCCTTTTTACTGAATAGCCGTACCTGAAAGCCATAAGTTCAAGAAGCGGGATATCAAAACCACGTCCATTGAATGTAACCAGTGAAGCATGATTGTAAAGATTCTCAACACCGTGCCAGAACAAACGGGTCATTTCCGCTGACCTGAATTCAGGTTTATCAAGAATAACAATATCAGAAAGAGTAAAATCTTCACGTACTTTCGCTATACAGATCGAAACAGGGTATTGGAAAGTAACCGGTATAAAATCAGAAGTGCCGTTAGTATTCTCCAGGATTTCAGCCTGGTATTTCCTAACGGCAGCCTCATCTTCTAAATTTTCTTCAGGGTATTTTACTTTTTTTATTAACTTCGGGTCTGGAACTGATTCAACATCAAAAACAAGATACTTTACTTCATCATATTTAGAACTCAATTAACTACTTTCCTTTCTCTTTTTCTTCCATTTTAGACAGAAAATCCTTAATATAAGGATCTGTTTCGCTTTCCTTAGCCTTTTTCCATGTCTCGTAAGACTTTTTTGAACCGATTCTTACAGTTGAAAGCAGCGCTGCATATCTTACAGTTGCATGCTTATCAGATAAAAGAACGTTATTAAGAGCCTCAACTGCATCTTCTTCTCCGATATAGCCGAGAGCCATTGCAGAATGCAATCTTACCTGAAATCTTGAATCTGTAAGAAGAGCAACAAGTTTTCCAACAGCTTCATCCTCTTTCTTTTCACCAAGCCAGTCTGCAGCCTGTACAATAGTATTTTCATCTTTTGCCGGGTCGAGATCCGCGATGTATTTATCCGCATCTGCAGCGAAACCAATTGTAGTGACAAGTAATACTGCCAGTAAAATAATGACTCTTTTGTTCATATTAATCTCCAGGTTAGAAGTACTAAGCATTATATTTTAACATATTAAAGTATAAATGCTGTGTCAATACTTTTATCGTCAACTTTATTGTGATGTAGTTGCGAAAAAGAGAGTTGTTTGAAAAATTATTTATTTGAAATATTACGAGCGGATATTTACAGACTAAAACTACGCTTTGCTTCATTCAAGCATCCTTGACATCAGGTATTCAAGGTCATCTATATAGCTTTCATCATTCGTAATTCTCCACATGGTTGCCGCCCCCTCGTAAAGATGAACCATTCTTCTTGAAACCTTATCAACATCAATATCAGCCGGAAGCCTGTCATTTTTAATCATTTTCTGCAGAAATTGTGAAACAAGGTTAATCCATCCATCAATAACGCTTTTAAGAATTGTCATCATTTCAGGGTCTTCAGTATCAAGCTGGAAGCATGCTTCAGCTATAGGACACCCTCTATATATAATCTGAAAATCCTCTTTTACTGCCGAGTTCCATTTCCTTATAAAATCTATAAAGGATGTACTGTCTATAACGATAGTAACCATTTTATTTTTAATATACTTATCATATTCAATCACACATTCTTTTATCAGATCCCTTTTAGAGGGAAAATATTTATAAAATGATGCTTTTGCAACACTGGACTCTTCAATGATCTGATTTATTCCCGTACTTTTAATTCCCTGGCTATAAAAAAGTCTCATCGCTGTCAGGAGTACCCTGTTTCTTACATTTACCTTTTCCATATAATTTAGCCCCCAGATCCTATTTTTTTATTGACAAAAGACTATCCGGACGGTATTTGCAATCAATATACAGACAAGTATGTCTATTTGTCCACAACAATATAAAAAAAGACAGACAGGTTTGTCTGATTTCAGCTAAATTAAATAAATAATACTTACAGGGAGGAAGCTGTGATATTCGATTACAATCAGGAAGCCCTAAAAAACTTAAAAATTGAGGATACCTCAAAACTCGATCGGCTTGTGGATTACAGGTCTGCGAGGGAAGCTCACCTGAAAAAAGATCATTCCCAGATAGACAAAAGAATGTCTATTCACGAAGCTGTGGCTGAGTACGTATCAGATGGAGATATCTGGTGTGACAGCAGTTTCAGTTACGTCAGAAGCGCACTTCAGGGATGGTGGGAAATTATCCGCCAGGGTAAAAAAGGCCTTCAGGCAATAGGTTCCCCGAACACCAATCAAACCTATGGTGTTTTATACGGAACAGTAGCCTACACTCACGCGTCATATACAGGCGCAGAGATGCGGGGGATAGACAAAATGTTTTCCCGTAATCTTAAAAACGGAAAAGTAAAAATACTGTCAGACTGGAGCCACGGGCTTATGGCACAGGGTTTTAAAGCCGCTCAACTCGGAATGCCCGGATGTTTTTCAAAGCAGGGGCTTGGTTCAGATATCATTAATCATAATCCTTACCTCAAGGTTATGCAGAACCCGATGTCAAAAGATGACGATCCTGTGGTATTTGTTCCTGCTCTTTTCCCGGACATAGTTATTATACATGTAAACGCTGCTGATAAATTCGGTAACGCCAGGTTCTACGGCCCTGCTGTTAACGATATCGCAACTGCAGCGGCATCCAGAAAGGTTATTATTACTGCTGAAGAGATAGTATCAAATTACGATATAAGATACCATGCCAAAGGTGCTCAGATACCGTTTAACAACGTCGATGCTGTTGTTGAACTCCCCTTCGGTGCAGCTCCGGGATACATGCCGAATGAATACTACTGGATGAGATACTTCTGGGAGAAATTTTTCAGCTATGCTAACGGCAGCGATGAGCTATGTCAGGAGTTTTTTGATGAATTTATCATGGGAACAAAAAACGTCAATGAACTGATAGAAAAAGTCGGCGGACTCGAATGGATACAGAAAAGCCGAAGAAGAGCAAGAGCTGCAGAAGGCAACAATGAAACAGATGGAGTAAGCTTTGTCTACAAAATCTGGGAAAACGGTATGGACACAAAAGACATCGACTAATGATGTTTTATCTTATAATTCTGAAACCACAAGGAGAATAAAATGACCAACGATAAACCTATGAATCCCCTTGAAATGCTTGCATTTATTCTGTCAAAGCAGATTGAAGATCATGAAGTTATATATATCGGTACAGGACTGCCTATGGTTGCTGCAATCCTTGCCAAAAAAACTCACGCACCGAATATTACTTTTGTTTATGAATCAGGCGGGCAGGACCCCGAAAATCTTGAAATGCCGTGGTCTGTAGGCGGACCAATGACATGGAGAAAATCTCCGATAATTATGGAGATGTCATATTCATTCGGTCAGGCTGCATGCGGCATGGTAGACAAAGGTTTCCTCGGTTTTGCACAGATAGACATGTACGGAAATGCCAATACTCACCAGATTGGTCCGGAATTCACAAATCCCAAAGTCCGCCTTACAGGCTCGGGCGGAAATAATGACGTTTCATCACTTGTTGACAAGCTCATTTATGTAGGACTCCAGGATCCTACTAAATTTATAGAAAAGGTTGATTTTATAACATCACCTGGATGGCTGAAGGGGGGTGACAGCAGAAAGAGAGCCGGTTTACTAAATGATGGGCCTGTAGCGGTCATAACATCTGCCGGTGTTTATGACTTTGAACCTGAGTCAAAAAGAATGAGAATTAAGTCTTTACATCCAGGTGTTTCGCCTGAACTTGCGCAACTTGCCTCAGGATTCGAACTACTCAGGCCGGAGGGTGAGATCCCGGTAACTGAAAAACCGACAAAGGAGATACTGGAAATTCTCAGGAATGAAGTAGATCCAAGCGGTTTATTTATCAGCTTACCATCATAAAAAAAAAGAAAACATCTCCACAGGCTGCCCCGCCGGGGCAGCCTTTTTTTTATCCCGAAATTGAAGACTTATATTTTCTAATAACTACCTGATGCACAAGCCTGTAGAGTTTTTCATCGGAATACTCAACAGCCTTTTCTATACTTTTTAGAGCTCCTCCATAATTGCCGTCCCTGAAATAATATTTTGCCATAAGATAATATAGTTTGTGAAAATCCGGATCAATGCGACTTCCTTTTTTCAATACCTGCACGGCCTCATTATACCTCCCGGATTTTGCACAGACATATGCAAGATCAATATAAGCGTACATGAATTTCGGATTCAAACTCAAAACATGCCTGAAAGCATCAATTGCCTTTGTATAATTTTTATTTTCGGTCCACTGACATCCGATTTCATAATAATCTTCAGCTTCAATATAATCACTCTTTTTCATAAAGCTCCCCATTCCATAAATACTGTTTATTTTATTAGAAAGCAATAACAGTTTATTGTTAAAACCGGTTAAGAGGAATTTTCATGAGATGTAATATAAAATATAACACTGTTATAGTCCGAACCCGAGATTGTTCTTGAAATTATACTATATTTAAATGATATAACTCTCACATAAGTTATGGAGTATTTTGAATGAAACCAGGCAAACCCGGCTTAACAATAAGAAAATTTGAACTTTCAGACAGTGAACAGGTCATACATTTATGGAGAGAATGCGGTCTTCTATTTCCCGGCAATGATCCGGAAAATGATATCCGGCTGAAAGTTGAATTCCAGCCGGATCTCTTTCTCGTTGGAGTAACAGAGGGCATAATATCAACGACCCTGATGGCCGGTTATGACGGCCACCGGGGATGGCTTAATTATCTCGGTGTACTCCCCCGCTTTCAGAGAACAGGCCAGGGACGGGCAATAGTTAATCATGCAATGGTTCTTCTCAAATCCCTTGGTTGTCCGAAAATAAATCTTCAGGTACGCAATAATAACCAGGGAGTTAAAGAATTCTATAAAAAAATCGGTTTTATGGAACATGATGTTTCCTGCATGCAATTAAGAACCTGACAGAAGAACTAAATTGTTTCATATTTAATTAAAATAAAAAAAAGTTTACAACCACAAATTGATTAATAATTATGATCCAATCAGAAGTTTTACCTGTAAATATATAAAAAACATGAAACAGTAGCAGAGGGTACCTGCCGGGGGCATCCTGAATATTATAAACTATTGATTTCTGTTATTCAGGAACACCGCTGATACAAAATCCTTTATGAAATCCAGAAACAAATGCAGAAAGAATTATAGGATTCAGCGCATTTATCAGAATTTTGTTTCACTAAAGGTCAATTATATTAAAGTTCAGGAATTAAAATAAAATGGAAGAATTTGAAAAAGACGAATTTGAAAGAATGCTCGAAGAGTCACTGAAATCAAGAGACGATTTTATACCCGGAGATAAAATTGAAGGTACGATCGTACTCATTAATAATGAAAGCTCTTTTTTAAGTATATCGGGTAAAAGCGAAGCCGTTATCGCTACAACAGAACTCAAAGATAAAGACGGTACCCTTTTATACAAAAAAGGAGACCAAATAAGTGCCTATGTAGTTTCCACAAAACGTGGGGAAATAAAAGTTACAATGAAACTTGGCTCAGGTGAAATCAATCCTGAACTTCTGCTCCTTGCTTATCAGAACGAAATGGATATTGAAGGTACTGTTACTGGTGAAATAAAAGGTGGATTTTCAGTCAGCATTTCAGGCTACAGATGCTTCTGTCCCTTCTCGCAGATAGATACGAAAATAGATGACGACATAAACAACTACCTGAATAAAAATCTTTCTTTCAGAATAATTGAATATAAAGAGAACGGAAGAAACATTATAGTGTCCAGGAGAGTCCTCCTTGACGAAGCTCGGAAAGCCAGGGAGGCCGAACTTAGAGAATCACTTAAACCGGGTGATATAATAGAAGGAAAAATAATGTCAATCCGTGATTTCGGTCTCTTTGCCGACATAGGTGGAGTACAGGCATTAATACCCCGCTCCGAGCTATCCTGGAGCAGGAATACAAACACCAGTGAATACACCACGGGTGAATCTGTCACAGCAAAAGTTCTGACTGCCGACTGGAATGCCGGTAAAATAACCTTAAGCATTAAGCAGCTGACTGAAGATCCCTGGAACTCAATAAACAAATATGAGGAAGGAGCCTCCTTTAACGGAAAAATTGTGAACATTATATCCCAGGGAGCTTTCGTTGAACTTGAACCCGGAATTGAAGGATTTATACATATATCAAAGATGAGCTATACCAGGCAGATACGCAAGCCGGAAGACGCGGTTAACAAAGGCGACAGGGTAAATGTTCGCATACTTTCAATAGATGCCAATAATAAAAAAATAAGCCTCGAACTCGTCACAGGCGAGGCAGATCCCTGGGCAACGGATGACAATGGAATAACTAAAAGCACACACTCGGGAATTATAGAGAATGTAAAAAGCAATGGTATATCACTAAGAATTGAAAATGGCATGCTCGGATTTATTCCAAAGAGTGAACTTCTAAACGGTGAGGATATTTCAAAAAACTATCCGGCCGGCAAAGAACTCAAAGTCTCCGTAAAAGATTTTGATAGAACTGACAAAAAGCTTATATTAAGTGAAAAAGGAGCGATACAGAAAGAAGAGGAAAATGAATATAAGGATTTCATGAAAGGTTCAGATGACAGTTCCGGTTCAAACCTCGGAAGCCTGTTCAAAGACAAATTTGATAATATAAAAAAACAAGTTAATACAAAATGATAAAACTGATAAACGGCTTCGTAGTAGAATACTCGGATGACTTCGACAGATTTTTCCAGAATCTGCTTGAAGCCGTTATTCAGGTTTCACGGCAGTCTGCCATAAAAAAGAAGACATCACCCGAAGAGTCAAGAACCGAACGGGACATTTTTCTTCAGGAGATAATGGACAACTGCATCTACATTACCCACCAGCTTTTTACAATTTACAAGGACAATGAAAAATTCACCAAATTTATAATAACCGGATTTATATTTAACAGCGTTATAATAGCTCTAAATGAATACGAAGAAAATTCAGGAAGCAACGGCGAAGAGAACGATCAGGAAGGAGGAGTTCTTCATTAACAAAGCCTTTGCTATTTATAACAGCTCGAAGAGTTCATCAATAGATTCCATATTCAATTCTGAAACAAGTTCCGCAAGCTTACTGCCGCCATCCTTTTTGGTTATATTAAACCTTAATAAAATTTTGTCCTTTTCAAAATATTCAGGAAAATCGACTGAAACACCATGCTTCTCAATAGTGCTGATTATTTTTTCAGCATATTCTCTTTTAGATGCATATTCAGGATACCTGACTCTGAATATAAAATCATGCAGTTCTTTATCATCAATAAATGAAAAATCATCACAGCCAGCCTTTACCAGTCCGCCATCCCTCTTCACAATATCAAACAGGTAATCAACGAGCATCTTAAAAATATTCACCCGTATAGGTGTCTGCTCAAGCCACTTATTCAACACGGCTATTACTTCATTACCTGACGATATAATATCCCTTATTATTTTATAAGTTATATCTTTCTGATCAATATAGTCTTTAAGGGCCGGAGGAAAAGATAAAACACTTTCAGCAGCACCGGAGTCTGAAATAAATTCATTTGGAATTTTCAGCCTTTTCCGGGCAAAATCTGACAATTCAGAACCTGCAAGCCCGAAATCATCATGCATTATCTTCACTGCCTTGAGCCTGCCCACAGGCCCGCATTCCTTCCTGTATACTTTTAAAATCGTATTTCTGAAAAATAATTCAGATGATGGAGATTCAAGGATGAACACATCAATCTCTTTTGCATCTGTGCCGGATATTACTTTTATTCTGTTGTGCCCAGTAAAGGGATAACACCGCTCCCCTCTTCTTATGAGGACCGGTCTTTCAAGAAGCCCGTAATTTTCAATTGAAGCAATTAATTCAGGAGTAATAATATTTTTGCTAATCCTGAAATGATCATCATTATCAATGGTGTTTACCAACACCTTTTCAGTACTAAATTTAAAAGACATATTTTCAGTCACCCTATATTAAACCTCTAAGCAACCTGAGAACCTCTTCAGGATAGATAACACTCACCTTGCCAAGATTTTTCAGAATGCCTTCAGCGGAAGCAGTCAGAGGAGAAGTCGTTATAAAATAACCCTGCTTTGCCTTTGCGTCATTAATAGCCTGGGCAAAATTTCTTAAAGGAATCTCTCCCACACTTGTTCCTTTCCATCTTCTGACCCAGACAAGTGTTTTTGCCCTGGTCTCCTTGTGATCCGCAAGAAAATCAACACCATCAGATTCACGGTATGTGTTCAGTATTTCATCTATTACAAGTCCGAGTTTTTCACACATCCTGTATGAAATGCTTCTGAAATTTTCAGCATCAAGTTTATAAAAGGCCTCAAAATTTAATTCTTCTGTAGAAGTATTTTTCTCTTCATATTCTTTTTTTTCTCTTACGACTGTACTTCTCCCTGCTGCAAGAATCGCTCCGATCTCGACCCTGTTTTCACTTCTAAGTCCGCATATATTCCAGACAAAATTTTCAGGAAAAGCCTTATCCTTCCATGTAAGAGCCTCTGACACAACAGGCTTCTGCTCTTCAAACTTTGTTCCCTTGCTGTCCATCTCTTTCCTGAGTCTTGTTATATAGTCCTGAATATTATTGAAATTTCTGTCAAGCTGATAAAGGCGGTTCCAGTGTTCATAAGCATGTTCAATTTTATCATCCAAAAGGCAGGCAAACCCGAGATCGAAAAGTATAAAACGGAATTCTTCGTCCCAGTTATGCTCGGAACAAAAATCCCTTATTTCCTCAAACTGCTTTACCGCCAAACTATATTTACCGGCTTCAACATATAAAAATGCAAGAAGACGCTTTGCGATAAACATAGCGTTTTCATCGTTCGCATCATCAGCCACATTTCTAATATAATTCATGGCTGATTTGTAATCTCTCTTTTTATAGAATGCGAAAGAGAGAGCTATTCCGGTTATCTCCGAATCAGGTTCAACGGAAAGAGCACTTTTAAAAAAACTGATTGCCTCTGCTGTACGCTGATTCTGTAATGCGGATATACCTGCACCGAAAATAATCTCATAGTTATTTTTCTCCTGCTTTGCCAGAAGATCGAGATGTTTAAAGGCTACATCAAAATGCTCCTGCCCAAGTGCAATAAACCCGACATGATACAGGGCTTCAGAATCGGCAGGAAAATCTTTTAATAATTCATAGAATTTTTCGAACCCCCTGTCTATCTGGCCATTTTTCATATACATCCTTGCAAGTGTTCTGTATATGTCACCACGCACTACATCGTTATTAAACCTGTTGATTTCAACAAGCCTTTCAAGATGTTGTGAAGCCATTTCATCTTTGCCCTGACTTATATAAAGGTCAGCAAGCTTTTTATGGGTATAAATGTCATAGGGAGAATTTTCGAGTACCTTTTTGTATTCAACAACAGCCTCTTCTATACGATTCTGCTGCATAAGTAATTCAGCCCTGTTCGCCGGATTAAGCTTCGGAGCAATAAAATACATATAATACACCACGGTGCCAAGAATAATCACTGCAGTTGTCAGAATAGTTACGAGCATATCTCTCCCGAAGAAAAATATTTTTTCTTAATATATTAATCGGCATATAAGGGATGGAAATCAATTATTCTTTACATGAGTTCTGGTTTTCAGGACTCTGAATATCAGGAGATACTGAACCTTACGGATGAAGGCCACCCGCTAATTATATAGTTATGACCGATTTTCTTCTTCACTATAAAATCATCACCCTGAATTACTGATGAATTATATGGCAGATTTATAAGTATGTCAGGCGGTATATATTTGGGAGAGCCTCCGAAAGAAAGCCGAATCTCCTTATCAGAAATATCCATTGCCAGGGATATTATACCATACCTTGATGCCGCGTTTTCGACCTTCAACCTGCAGCCCTGCTTAAACCAGGAACTGTCAGGCACAGGAAACAGCTCAAGCCTGTCCTTGCTGTCTATAAACAATCTGTTCCTTAACAGAGAAAATATTACCGCATTTATTATCTTGGAATTCCCGTCACCCCAGGAACCCCTTTTAGCCTTATAATCGATAAATTCAGGTAAAACATAAAAATCATCGATATATTCCATAAGCTGTTTATATAATCTGTTTGAATCATTGAACCCTGCGGTATACAGATGATTCAGAATAACAGCGCTGTAAAACATATCAACTCCGAACAGCGGATGCACCACAGGATAATCCAGCGAGGCTATAAACGAAGAGACTAATGACCTGTATTCCTCCTGTTTCATGGAATAGAGTACCCTTTCCGGCAGAGACAATATACTTGATTCACGGTCTGAAACGGTAATTCTCGAAAAATCCTCTCTGTTGAGAGACTCGCTTAGAATGGACTGAAGTCTCAAAGATTCATTTTTAAACTTTGACTCATCACCAAAAATACCCATGGCTCTTGCCAGGTAAGAAAGATCTGTTATTGCGGAAAAAATATACAGGGTATCTGTAAACCTTTCAGAAATTGCAAGATTATGTACATTGGTACTTCTTCCTGAACATGAAGAGTTATGGATTTCGACAGAATACCTGTAAATAAATTCTGCGATTCCCTTTATACGCTGATAATAGACCTGTAGAAACCCGGTTTCCCTCTTATGTATAAAAATCTCATTACATGACTTTATTAAAAAACTTCCCTTAATCACTTCTTCAAACACCGGGCGTTTTCGGTCATAGATAAAGCTGTCCAGTTTACTGCTGAAAAAAGCTTCAGCAGTATCAAACGATCCGGCCCTGCATAAAGCATAAACAAAGAAATAGAGTTTTCTGAAACTTTCAGTTCCATCACCGCCAAGATCATCATGGTTAATATTAAGAAGTGAAAGCCTGGATTGTAAAAATAATGAAGAGAAATCATTATCTGTCAGTTCAGCTTTAATCCCTTCAGAGAGCCTCATTTCGGAAAAAAGTCCGAATTCCCTGAACTGATTTTCATAGTTAAACTTTAAACCCGGGAGAGCTGCCCCTGCATTCAGCGAAACCCTGAAGTGAAAACTCTTTTTAGCAGAATCAAGCCTGTATTTCAGACCGGCAGTAGCCATACCATAAGAACATTGAACAGAATCACTATTCCGGTCAGAATATTCCACATCACCGAGTGTTCCTGAGCCGGTTACGACCTCATCAGGACGTGTGTCAAAACCAATAAGCCCTTTTCCATTTATCGAGACAATCCCGGCACCGCTGTCTACCTCAATTGAAGTTAATCCGCCAAGTGAAGTGTTATTATATGGTCTTACCGCGGCGAAGAAAAAACTGTCACTCCCGGCCTTCCTGACATTGACATCAACTGATACTATAACCTCATCAACACTGCTTCTTGAACCGGCTATTCTTTCAGTAAAAGATATACCGCCACTCTGCCAGTTTATTATTATTTCCCCGGTACCAGTGTTTCTGGATGACTTCACCTTTGTCAGTTCATCCTGCAGCCTGTACATTCTGTCATTATTATATATCCAGAATTCAAGAGACCATCTTGCTCCGGAAGGGCCGGATATCATACCAGACCTGTCAACTGTAATCTCACTTTTGGAAAGATAATTATTAAAAGTCTGCCATTCCCGGAAAGACGTATTAAGAAGTAGAAGATTCGGATATGATCTGCCGGCATCAGAGGAATATGAAGCAACACTTTCAAGCCAGAGGGGCCATCTGAAATTAATAAATTTTTCGAAAAGGATACGGTTAGATAGCCCTTCAGATAAAAATTTTTTTAAATAATTCTCCTTCGAATTATCAAAAATTTCTTTTATATCTGAAGGCACCACTTCCCCGAAAGCGCCGGAACCTTTACCCTTTTTTTCAGTCAACTTCAATGGTAATCACATATCAAAGATTTTTAAGATACTCCAGCGCTTCAGATTCGTTGCTAAAAATATCAAACATATCTGTCAGTTCAACAACTTCAAATATCTTTCTGACAGCACTGTTCATATTGCAGAGAACAAGCTTGCGTTTCTTCTCTTTCAGGATCCGCATTGTTGAAACAAATATTCTGAGACCGGAACTGCTCATATACTCAACATCTTTAAGATTAAGGACAAAATGGCTTGTTTCCTCAGCGGCAATAAGTTTATTAATCTCTTTTTCAATATCAGCTGAGAGGTGAACGTCAAGCCTTCCCTCTAAATAAATTACAATAGCATTTCCATTCTTTTTTAAGTTAAGCTCCATTTTCTAATCCACCCTGTTAAATGTCTTTATAATATTATAAACAACTTTTAAATAATAATCAATTAAAAAATTATTCTCTGCCCTCTTTAGCATCCTTTGCCGTTATAAAGAGAGTTGCCGTACAGGCAATAAAAATAAAAGCCAGTACTACACCAATTATAACTATCAGTTTATGCGTATAATCACCCTGAACAAGGGCCTGCTGGAGTCCGTCCCCCCTGGTTTTGACAAAAAAACCGTTTTTAATAAGTATAATTGATGAGATAAAAGGAAAAATAACTCCGTTAAAATAGACTATTCCCCTGTATTTGAGCGGATCAAACAACGGCATAATCATAAGAATACCTGAAGTCACAAGAAGTACAGAATAGGCACTGACCATATAGTAAAGCGGCGCCACCAGTTCATGATCCCTCACAAGGTCAATCCAGTTCTCAGAAACATTGTCCGCAAAAAGCTGAAGCACACTCATTGGAGCGAAAAAAAACGCGGCTCCAATAACTATATAAATAATACCGGCAATAAGCACGGTAAACTGTAACGCATTTGTCTTTTTAGATCTCAAAAGATCCTCCGGATATTATCAGACGATTTTTGATACAATAAGCTGTGAAGCTTTTGACGCCGAATTAAAAATTTTGTCAAACTTATACTCTGTTTCTGAAACATCAAGTATTAAATTTCTTCCCGGCTCAAGATAGTCTTTAAATGACCGGGATATCCTTTCACCTGTATATAATGAAGAGGCATAGAACTCATTGTAAACTCCGGCAGGGAGCCTTAAATCAACTTTATTATTAACCGAAACTGCATATATATCATCAGCAGAAGTCCTTAACAGATGCGCGGGATTACTGCCCGAACCTGTTAAATCCGTAAAATACCCGGCCCCATTAATGTCAACAGGTTCGTACTCCGGGGACAAAGAGAGACTCGCGGCCATGATCTTTGCCAGGGAACCGCAACTCATAAGGCTGGAGGAATCACCGGTTGACAGCCGGCATAGAGGAAGGGGATGAAACATCTCCAGTCTGCGGGTTGAGGCAAGCTCGTATGTATATTTCAGCAGCCGGCTGTTGCTGAAAATAAATTTTTCCGGAAAAACTATGTCAAGGTTTCTGGCTACCTGTTCAGGTGAATAAAATCTCTTCAGATTTTCCCTGAGTTCCGAGCTGTTTTCAAACAGCAAAAACAGGGCGACGAGGAAAAAAGAATAAGAGGAAGAGTAAATATAGTGGAAATTTTTCCTGCTTTTATCCAGTTCCGTAAGCAATGGGCAGAAAAAAATTGATTCCATCGGCGATCCTGAAAGTACAAGCGCCCTGCTTTCCCCTGAAATCATATCTGTAAATGATTTCAGGTTGCCGTCAGCAACAAATTTCTCCATAATATCAGGATTTTCCGGGCTCTCTGATTCACACCTGTTCAGGATAAGCCCTCCCCGGAAAGCGCCTTTCCCCTGAGCCATTCTGCTGTTTCTTACATATATAATTCTCTGGCCCTCATCAATAACATCGTCAAAATCGTCCTGCATTGATGAGAGGTCTTTCCTGCCGTCCGTAATGGCGAATATAAAATCAGAGAGCCTGAACATTCTGTTACGGAGCTCATGATCATCATCCGACAGGTCAGCGACAATATACTTATAGTCTTTTGAAAGAGACAGGAGGACCGGCTTTAATATATCAGGATCTGTTTTCACCCGTGACGAAAAACTTATATTCAGAAGATGCAGATTTTCACTATACCTTACTATTCTGTCATTTATAACCGATTCGGCGCCATCCTCATCTGAATCCTTAACTGAAAGTGGGACTGTTATCATGGAATTGAAATAATCAAAAACAGTTTTCCCTCTGTAGGAGACATCCAGCAGAATCACCATCTCGCCGGATAAAGCCATTGAGAGCAGCGAGGCAAGGTAACTCTTCCCTGCCCCTGAAGTTTTACTGTAAACAGATATGACACGGCAGCCTGCATCAGCATACTTTTTACCTGCGGGATTAATCTCAAACCCCATATTGGCAATCATGCGCAGATAACCCCTGAGGGTCTTATATGATGTCAGGAAAAACCTGTAGAACTCATCTTCGTTGATAATAAAAACTTCTGATTCGGTGAGTGCCCGTATGTTACCCCTGATTTTGTTGTCTGTAAAGGGAAGCGTGCCAAAAAAGGAACCGGGGGCAAGATACACAACATCCCTGTAACCAACAGTCTCCACCTCGAACATGCCCCTTAAAACTATGTTAAGAGAGCTGCTTTTTTTAAGTTCAACATTCTGCCCCGGCTTAAGGGAGGAGACTCTGCCTGATTTAAAGAATATTTCAAGTTCTTCGCATGTGAGGTGGGCGAGGAAGGGTACAGTCCCGAGGATATCTCTGATTTTTTCCATTTCCGGTTATATCTTTTTCAGGAGTTCTACAAGTTCAGTTTTACCTTTTATCTCAATCGGTCTTGTGTTGGCAAATTCAAGCGCCTTGGAAGAGATGTCTCCGGTAGTTATCACCAGTATCCTTGTCGCGTTTCTCGGTTTCATAGACTCATGGATTTTCCTGAAATAGGAATCGGGAAGGGTCTCTGTTGTCCTTATTACGCGTATTATCCTGTTTGACTGCCTGGTATTTCTCCACTTCCCTTCATTTTCTGTTGCAATGATTTCAATCTCAGTGTCACTGATTATCTCTATGTCAGTGATATTATAATTCATTCCGGAAACTATTTTCCTTGTTATATGCTCAAATTGAGCAAGCCCGGCTATCATGAAATCCTTAATCCTGTCATCCTGCCTGAATTCGGCGTATGACGCAAGTTTCTGCTGCACGTCACGGAACTTCGGATTGATCTCAACTATCTTTTCCCAGTTAACAATTGCAGCATGGACATCCCTCATCTTCTCCTGGCATTCGCCGAGGAAATAACGGAGATTAAGTTCCATATCACTCCCCCTCTTGGCGAACTTTACTCCCCTTTCGAACTCCATTATCGCCTTGGGGTACTGCGATTTTTCCATAAAGCAGGTCCCGCGGGCAAGCAGGCTTTTCACTTTTAGATCATCACTCTTTATGGATACCTCAAACTCTTTTAATGCCCATTCATAATCCCCCTGCTGCCTCAATACCAGTCCGAGGTAGTAATGTGCCTGGTAATTTGAAGGATCGATTTTTATCGTATTAAGGAAACACTGTTTGGCGTCAACATAAACGCCGTTTTTATAATAAATCTGCCCGAGATAGAAAAACGACTGATCATGTTTCGTGTTCAGAGAAGAACTCTTTCTGAAGTAGTTCATCGCCTTATCCAGCTGACCGAGATTATAAGACATTAAACCAAGTTCAAAAAAGTTCTCGAAATTTGCAGGATCAAGTTTTGTAAGGATCAGAAATTCCTTCCTGGCGTCTTCAAAGGCCTTCTTATCCTTAAAAAGTTTCGCGAGAATAGTCCTTACATGGACCTCCCTGATCTTGTCATCAAAACGCCCCATTTTAAGGACCTGCCTGTATTCCACTATGGCATACTGGCTATTGCCGTCAGCCGCATAAGCCTCAGCCAGGAGATAGTGCGCATAGGGATTTCTGTCATCCTTCTCGATTATTTCATTCAGCTTCTTTATGGCGAGCTTAATCTGCCCGGCATCGATCATTTTCTGGATCTCTTCTATTTTACGCGGGAAAACATAAATACTGAGTAAATAGAGTATTATAATTGTTAGTATTATAAAAAAAAGAAATACCAGAATGTAAGTAAAAAGCATATTTATTCCTGTTTATCAGTTGTTATAGATTATAAACTGCATAATTTCTTATTTAATAAGAGACTCCGCAAATGATATATTTAATATCAATATCGCACTTTACGGGTTATAAATCAATTCTTTTATCTTTTACCCCAGGGCAGAGCCATTGTCAACATCCCTTTCAGGGACAGCAAGGACAACCCTTCCCTTCTCATCATAAAATCCTGTCAGAAGAAATTCTGACATAAAAGGACCTATCTGCTTAACCGGAAAATTCACGACTCCAATAATCTGCTTCCCGAGCAGATCTTCTTTTGTGTATAAATCAGTTACCCTGGCGCTTGTCTTTTTTACACCTATGTCCCTGCCGAAATCCGCGGTAATACGGTATGCAGGTTTACGGGCTTCAGGAAAATCAGCAACATCTATTATTGTCCCTGTCTTCAGCTCCACTTTTTCAAAATCATCCCAGGTAATGACTTCCATTAATTGAACACCTCTTTGTTTCCTGCTGTTACAACTATCCGGCTGCGGCTTGCCAATAAATTATTACTATCTTTTATAATTTTATTGACAAAAACATCACATGAAAAGATATAGATAGCTGATGGGGGCGTAGCTCAGATGGGAGAGCGCTTGAATGGCATTCAAGAGGCCAGGGGTTCGATCCCCCTCGTCTCCACATCAGAAACA
>ERZ795057.712-NODE-712-length-32906-cov-5.679431_pt1 | contig 32906 bp, 30 predicted proteins | sample MGYA00375141_ERZ795057 | MGnify/ENA primary metagenome ERZ795057 (study PRJEB30186, sample SAMN05720163) | activated sludge metagenome | isolation source: Anaerobic digester | place: Hong Kong | collected 2015-01-26 ...
ACTGCAGGATTGACCGGGACGCTGTATTCCTGCAAGGAGCTCAATCGCTGATGTGTTACAGTATTCATTTTCCAAAGAATGAATAACGTCATCTGCGGTTTCCGCCAGGGTGTTGTTTCCCCTTTTTTCTGCACCGTTCTTTAGAATCCGGCATTTCTCCAGTGCAACGTCATTAGCCTCGTGGACATATTCCCGGGGCATACGTGTACCGGTTGTCGATAAAAGTCTGCAGATCGAATAAATTCTGAACCTGTCCATCCCCCAGGTGCTCCGTGAAAGCTGGTCGCCGTGTCCCCCGTGTTTGATAATATGGTTTTCAGGAATAAAACCTGTTTCCTCCCGCCAGGTAGTGCGGAGCCAGAGATCGTAGTCTTCACATACAGGCAGGTCTTCATCGAAATAACCGTACTTCTCGAAAATTTCACGGCTGATCACAACGGCTGAAGGGCTGATAAGGCAGAGATGCAGGGACTGCGGGAAGATATATCCCCCCGTTTTACTGTGCCGGTTTTTGGGGTTGACCCGTTTCCCGTTCCGGATCCAGATTTCGTCAGTCTGATGGATGAGTATGTCGGGGAAGGTGCTGATGAATTCCGCCTGTACCTGAAGTTTGCCCGGGAGCCAGAGATCATCGCTGTCAAGGAGTGCGATATAGGGCGCTGATCCATGGCGTATTCCCGTGTTCCTCGCACTGCTTACACCGCGCTGTTCCTGGCGTATGTAGGTAATTCTGCTGCCGTACATTTCCTGTATATCCGGAGTGCCGTCGGTGGAGCCGTCATCAACAACAATTAACTCAAAGTCCCTGAAACGCTGGGCCAGTACGGAATCAATGGCACGGCACAGGGGTTCCAGCCTGTTATATGAGGGGATAATGACTGAGAAAAAGGGCATTATTTATTTAAAAAGAAATTTAACAGGATGTTTTTTCAGTTCCACGGAAATTTCATTCATGGTTTGTGCCGTCTTTTTAAATGTTTTTAATGTCTCAACAATATCCTGCTGCGATGAATTCATCATGGAACTGAAGGTTGCCGCGGTACTGGAGAGGTTGCCGAGCAGGTTGCGAAGGTTGCCTTTGCTCTCCGCGGATATTTCCCGGATTACCGACGCGGTGCCGGACAGGGTGTTCAGTAGTACGTGGATGTCCTGCAGTACCACTTCGAGGTTCACAAGTTCAATCCCCTCAATTACGGCGCCGTCCCCGAGGGCAATACCAATACGCTCAGGGTTTTTCAGCTCAATTACCGGGTCACCGATGATATTCTGGTTTTGAATCACTGCAGTGCAGTTTTCGTAGAGCTGGATTTCACGCTGGAGCCTCATTACCGCGAGAAAGTGAAGAGCCGGCTTGTACACAGGAATAATTTCCACAACCCGGCCAACGGTGTATCCCTTGATCTTCACAAGGGTCCCTTTTTTGATGGATGATATATTGTCAACCTTCAGGTAAATGTCAGTTGTTGAGCTCGCCACGGAATACCCGAGCTTTAAAAGGACAAATATAAGCAGCAGCGCCGCGGGGATAAGTATGAAGATGGCAACTCTGAGTTCGTTTTTTTCAAGTTTCATGACATTCTCCCGGTTACAGAATCCTCATGGGTCCATGAGAAGATGATTTCATGTACTGAGTGACGTACGAATTTGGTGACGAAGTCAAATCCGGGCCTGTGCCCTTAAAGACAATATTTCCATTATACAGCATAATAAATGTATCGGCATATTCAATATAGCGCTGCGGCTCAAAGGTCGTTATAAGAATTGAAGTGTTGTGGTCCTCCGCTTCCGGCGGAGGCTTGCAAGGTATGTCTGGGCATTGATGAGACACTGGCCTTCCAGGGCGTGTTCGAGGAGGAGCATCATGGGGTCAAGGGCAATGGCCCGGGCATAGGCGGTTTTCAGAATTTCTGAACGGTGCAGGTCGACGGGCCGTATGTTTCTGCAGTGCGCGAGGTTCAGTTCCGTAATCAGGGTGTCAACTTTTCTGAAAACCTCGGATGATGAGAGGGTGCTGTGGTATTTCAGGGGAAGGGAGATGTTTTCCTCTACTGACATATTATTAATGAGGCCGTAAAATCTCTGGAGGTAGCCTATTTCCTTGCGGTAATTGTGCCGGGCGATATAGTCAAAGCTTTTCAGGTCGCTGTTTTTGTAAAAAATTTCCCCTTCGTATTCCGTGAGGATTCCTGCGGCAAGGGGACAGATCAGGCTCAGGCCGGAATTTTCCGGGCCGAAGAACACGAAGGTTTCCCCGGCATTCAGGGTAAATGAAATGTCGATGAGTGGCGGCGAGTTCTCGCCGGAATAGGAAATGTTTTCAAACCGCAGCATAATAATCTCTATTGCTATCCATTCCGTGCAAAAATCAAAAATAAAACAGTGCTGACACAATTGCGTTGATGACAAAAAGAATAAGCAGGGTGCGCACCACTGCTTTTGAGACATATATCGGTATTTCGAAATCTGAATTAGGCTTGAATCCATAGTAGCAGCAGATAAGGGGGATCAGTACGCCGTACAACAGGCTTTTGATAATCGTAATAATAAAGTCATTAATGCTGAATGAGTCAAGAAGGTTCGCAAAGAATATATCAATTGGAATAAACACCGTTGAAAGCGAAATGATATATCCTCCGAAGAATGCTACGATATCAAAAATGATTATAAGAGAAAAAATAGATATAATCGATGCGAGAATTCGCGGGAATACAATGTACAGCGTCGTGTCGATACCCATCAGCTCAAGGGCGTGAATTTCCTTCTGCTGTTTCTGTGTCGCAATTTCAGCCGCAATGGCGGAACCGGACCTGCTGACTACGATCATTGCCGTCGCGAGGGGGCCCAGCTCCCGGGCGATAATAATGACCAGAAGGTTGCCGATAAATTCCTCGATGCCGAACTTCGGGAAATTTTTAGTGGCCTGAATTATAACTGTTCCCCCGAGAAGCAGGGCAATAATGATAATGAGGGACATGGCGTCAATGCCGGTAAATTTCGTCTGGTTAACGGCGATAGAATATATTGACCTGAAACGGAGGTACCGGAGCGATTTGAATGATACAAATATTGACACGATAAAGTCGCGAAAACTTTTTACACCTTCAAGGGCGTTGAGAATTTTCCGGATCAGGGTAACTATTATATTTGTTTTCATTCTTGCAGGACCAGTCGTTCCATCCGTTTCTGAGCTTTGCTATTATCCAGAACCTGTTTGTAAAGGCAGAAGTCTTTGAAAATGCCCAAAGTTTTTATATATATGTATCAGAGGCCCAGAATTTCAAGCACTTTATTCTGTGATGGCGGAGGTTCCCACGGGTGGATTTTTAATTGATTTCACATGGTAAAGAGGGCGATAATAAAGATGGTGAACAGCAATGCTGTATCGCCTTAAAGAAAAATAATCCGCCTTCTGATGTAAAGAGGCAAAACTGATTGACATCATCCTGCCCCTCAACCCATTGTAAGTGAAGGCAATGCGATTTTTACTGAAAAAGAGATTATATATATGAACAACAGGAAAAAATCCCTGTATATTGGTGCTGCTGGTATTGTTGCCGGCATTGTTGTCGGGATTCTGTGTCTTTATGGTAGTGCGGTACACCATGCCTGGGATTCCCTCAGGTCATTTGGAATTGCGGTTACAGGGAAAATCCTCCCCTATCCGCAGACGGCTCCGGAAATTTCCGGATTCCGTGGAGGGTGCCGGCGTATATATGACGGACTGCAGGAGGAGTTTGTTCATGCCGGGCATCTGCTGTTCTATAGCGCCCCCCGGCGTACGGCAGTATCGGCCGTTGCAAAAAAGGCCATACGGTATACCAGATATATAAGAACCTACAAGCTTGAAGGGGCGATTCGACAGAGCAATGGCGTTACCGGAGATATGGTTGAGGCGGGAACATTGCTGTATATACCTCATTCCCTGCCGGCGGTGCTTCCGGTTATGCGTAATAGTAAAAAACCGGAGCTGGTCCATTCCCGGGGACTGTACTATACCGGCAGCTCGATCGGAAATGAACGGGTGCTGAAACAGATTGACGAATTCAGAAAAGTCGGCATGAACACTGTTGTGTTTGATGTGAAGGATATTACCGGTATTGTTAATTACTATAGTAATGTTCCTGACGTGCAGGAGTACAATGCCCATGGTAAACGGTCAATAGATAATATTGATAGCATCCTGCGGTATCTGAAAAGCAGAAATATTTATGTAATAGCCAGAATTGCGGTCTTCCATGACCATCATATGTACCGGCATAATCCCTCAATTGCCATACGGTCTAAGTCTACCGGCGGGACGTGGAACCCCCGGTCAAAGGAGCTGTGGCTTGATCCTACAAACCGTCAGGCCCAGGATTACAGTATCGGACTGGCTGTGGAGATGGCTGATAAAGGTGTTGATGAAATCCAGTTCGACTATATACGCTTTCCAACGGTGGGAAACCTCGGCGATGCGGATTATGCCTACCATTTTGGAAAGATGTCAAACGATAACGTAATCACGCATTTTTTGAAGCGGGCGTATCGGGAAATATCATCCCGGAATACCCGTCTTTCAATAGATATTTTTGGTGTCGTTGCCTGGGGAAAAGAAGTGGATGTGCGGAGGACGGGGCAGAGAATTGAATCTCTTGCGCAATACTGTGATGTGATTTCACCAATGCTGTATCCTTCTCATTTCAGCAATAATTTTAACGGTTTTCCCAACCCCGGCGATCATCCGTACCATTTCATTTTTGAAGGGTGTAAAAAAGTTGCCGGAAGGGCCGGAAGTACGGCAGTAAGGCCCTGGCTCCAGGCATTCGGATGGAGGGTGTCTTCGTATGATGAGCAGTATATATTGCGGCAGATAAAGGCAAGCAATGACTCCGGCGCAAAGGGGTATCTTTTCTGGAATGCCTCAAATAACTATTCCACGGTTCTTCGCGCGATGACAATTCTTGCCCGAAATAAAAACGGGCGGCAGTGGTATGCGGATAATGAAATGAAAAAGGACAATGTGCCTGACTAAATGGAGGAAGTGAAGGGTGATAGTAAAAGATGCTGATTTTATGAATGAATATGTCAGGGTGTGGGATGATGGCGCGTCCCTTGATGCCCCGTTTATTACACTTGGTGTAGAGGCAATTCTAAAAGATTATTACGGTGACCTTCTTGATGCGCCGCCGCCGTTTCCCGTGGAAAAGGGCAGTGACGTTCTGGATCTCGGGTGTGGATGGGGACGTGTATTAAAACCGGTCCTTGACCGGGAGGCCCATGCTGTCGGGCTTGATATATCAGAGAAAATGCTTGGGCTCACAAAGCGTCATCTTGAGAATAATGGTCACAGCGCGAATATCCTCAGGGGCGATGGTACGAGGCTCCCTTTCAATGATAACAGTTTCGATATGATTTACTCCCTCCTTGTGCTGCAGCACCTCTCGAAGGAGAATGGAAGGGAGGTCTTCCGCGAAGTGCAGCGTGTTCTTCGCCCCGGCGGGATTGCTCATATACGGGTTCCGGGAAGATTTGCTCCGGAAAACCTGCTGTTCAGCTTCCTGCAGTTTGTCAGTATTCATGTTTTCAGGCTGAATGATCCTATAAGGATGCGTTTTTACCGTATAGGTGAAATAAAAAAAATATGCCGGGAGCTTTTCAGCGAATGTGAAATTACAGCACACGAATTCCGTCCGCCATGGAATTTCCATACCCGGTGGACATGGCATTATATCCTTGTTCCGAAGTGTATGCATAAATCATTGAGAAGGATTTCAGATAAAATTGAAAATCTGGCGAACAAAAGGATGGGGTTTCTTAAACATTTCGGGGTAGTTCTTATGGTGCATGTGAAAAAATAGTAATATTTTTACATTATACATATTTTTATATCTGCTGTTTGTTGAGAAAATAAAAACTGCTTGCATTTTCGTTGATTGGCGCATAGCACCGTTTATGTCGGCATATTGCATGAGCTGAGGCGAAAGATTTGTATACATGCATAAAAAAAATGGATAATGGGGAGTGCGATGTTTAGTAATTATTTTGAAAATATCGGAAATGAATTGATAAAGGCGTGTAAAGCGCCAAAGCCCAAAAAAACCACAAAAGGTGATGCGGCCGGAAAAAGTGACGGGGTGAAAAAAAAGGCCCCGCAGAAAAAGCAGGCCCAGGAGATAGACCATAAAAAATTAAAAGATATCCTTGAGAAAATGGTACCGGCTCACCTCGCCCTTGATTCTGTTGCTGTCACTGATGTCAGCGGGTACAGGCCTGAGGGTGTTGATTTCGTAATATATAAGCAACTGTTCAGGAATATCGATGTTATGATGGGTAATGCGGTTCCTTCTGAGCTGGTATATGGAACAATATTTGTCTGCCAGACACTGAACAGGGATACACTGTTTGATGTTCTGACCCGGGTGGTAAACGCGAAAAAACTGAATATGTACACGGATATCGAAAGTGAATCAATTTTTATTCCGTCATTCATTATTTCCCTTGATATGAATATTGAATATCTTGAACTGCAGCAGATGATCATGGATTTTTATACAAAAAACGCCCTGGATAACCACCTCGAGTTTGATATTATTGGAATTATTAATAAGGGTGTTGTTGTGAAGGACTGGCGTGAAAAGCGGAGTTTTAAGGCCCTTGATACCGGGAAAGACACAATGAAATGGTTCTTTATCCTTATGAATGAATATCTTGATGTAGAGAAAGGCGGGGTTCTCGATTTTCGCAATTATGTCAATGAAACAAAAACATATGATGAATATTGAGATGCATGCTCATCGCGAAGTGACTTTCCGGTTTCCGGGAAAGGTGATAGTGTAACATTCCGCGGATATTGAAAAGATTTTAAATTTATTCACTTTTATCCTGCCGGTAGAAAAATGTTAATATTCTTCTTGACATTGGGGGAATTATAGTGAATTTTTTAAGAAGTATGTTCCCTTCATTATTTACAAGATAATAAGAATATAAAAGAGAGGAATCATGAAACTGGTAAGTCTTCTCAGGTCAAGTGTTCTCAGAATGATAATTGTTGTTCTGATGGTGATGCCGTTTTTCCTGTTTAACTGCAGCGGCGAAGGTGATAGTGGCGTTTCTGCAGGGGGGAAGGATATGATTCTCGTGCTCGATACCTCTCTGAGCATGGTGGGGAAAGGCGGTGGCGGGAAAAATATTTTCCCGAAAGTCAAGGACAGCCTCGGAAAATTCATATCCAAGCTCGACGAGGGTGATACTCTGACAGTGATGACGTTTGATACCAGGGTGACGACGTATCCAACTGTTAAGATTACCGGTGATAATGATAAAAATATTGTAAAACAGTACGTTTCCCTTGTGGAAGCGAAAGGTCAGTGGACCTACACTATGAAAATGATGAAGACTGTGTTCGAAAAAGCGCAGGAGCTGGAGCAGCGGCAGGCTGGCCGGCAGCAGGTGATTGTTGTGCTGACTGACGGACTTGATGATCCGCCTCCGGCGCTGCGGGGTGAAACATTTAACCTGAAGAAAGTATCAAGCGCCTATACTGGAAAGGAATGGTTCATTTATCTTGTTAACTTCGGGGAACTCAAAAAAAATAAGAGGATTGCGCAGGTTGCCAGTGATCTGAAGAAAATTACCCCTAATACCAAAGTGATATCGGGGGATAAGGGGCCACGGCAGGCGATTGAAACCGATCTGCAGCGTGATGTTGAGCGATCTGTCGGCGAGCGCCAGCAGGCCCAGAGATCATTCTTCGCCAGCCCATGGTTTATAGCGATACTGGTAATTGTGGTGCTGCTTGTGGTTCTGTTTTTCTTTAACAGATATTCCAAAATTAAAGTGACGGGATCTCTTGAATATTATAATCATGCGCTCCTTGATCCGTACGTTGAAAACTATAATATGACAAATCAGCACTTGCGTGAGGTTTTGATCGGTACAACAGGGTGTAATTTGAACATACGGGACCTGGAAGTTAACGGTCCTGTGAAAATCAGGGCCGAACGGCAGAAGGGGAAGATTGTCGTTGAGTTATACACGCCGGAAGGTGTTGTCCCGGAATTTGTCAACCGGGATGCTGGTAATCTTCTTGAGGATGGGGATAAATTTATCCTTGCAAATTACACCTTCAAGTTTATGGCAGAATAAGAAGGAATGCTGTCTATGCGGCAGCAATGCTTGAAAATGGTGTCCCGGGAGATGTCAGTATCTGAACAAAAAATTTAATAAAAAAATGCAAATAAAGCCTTGACAGGGCGTGTATTATTTATAAAGATTATTAAAATTTTCATTGTTTTCTATTTATATATAATACGATGACGTTGCTTTTGCAGGTTCTGCGGCAGTAGTATCTATTTTGTAAAGATTTATATGTTATATTGAAACAAGGTCTATAACATTAAGGAGGTCATAGATGTCATTAGCGCAATTTCCAAAGAGTCCTAATAAGGTGCATCCGACCCAGCCCAGTGCTGTTGGTTCGAGGGAGTCACTGGCCCAGGAGGGGCGTGATAAAGTTTCTGAGGCAAAACTTATTCTGGAGGAGTCAACAGATAAAGTTTTAAATCATATAATGAATAAGCTGCCTGAAGAAGTTCTGGTTAACCTTGATATAATGGGTGGAATCAAGGAAAAGCTTTATAACTATATTAACCAGACCTATGTTAACATGTTTAACAGGTATCAGGTGAGTATGGAAGACGAATTCATTAAGAAAGTACGTGATTTCGTTGATAAGGAAGAAGTAAAGGGCCTTGCCCGGTATACGCCGCGTGAGGTTGTTGAGCTTCTTGACAAGATCGGGGGCGCTGACAAATTTCACACCGGTGAAATAGAGAAAGCGATGGTTAACATGTTCGGTCACCTTCACGGGCATATCCAGCGGGGTATGAATGACCTTGAGAATGAAACGAATGCGATACTCCGGCAGAAAACGGATGTTGGAGCCTTCGTCCGTGGTGAAAATGCCTATGCTATCCTCAAGTGTATCTTTAAGGATAATGAAACCAGGCCGAAATATGTGTATGACATCAAGCTTTCAATCAACATTCTCGAGAGTGAGCTTATAAGCCCTATTTACCACTACCAGGTAACTGTAGAGTCTCTTCTCAAGGATGCGATTCAGAAGCACATCCATGATCTGATTGACCGGCAGATTTCGCAACTTAAGGAAGAGCTTATTGACCAGGGCAAGAGTGAGCTCTCCGGTGCTGAGGTCATGTTTGAGAAGATTAAGAGGATAGATAATTTTACTGACGATGACAAGGAAGATGAAAAGTCACGCCGGTATACTATTATGGCAAAAAGATTTATCGACAAAATCGAGGGTCTTCGTGCTGAAATTGATGTTGATGAATATGATCCGCTTAATATTCGTGAAAATATCAAGTTTATTATTGATGCTGAAAATATCCGTAACCGTGGTTACAATACGGCAGTTAATGCGATCACTTCGATTCTTGATACAAGTAAACTCGGCTATCAGGTTTGTGATAACTTAAAGAATGCCCGTATTTGTAAGATCAGGGAGTATGAGGAATTGGATAACACAATTCTTCCTGATGAGCGGTATGCAATGCGTCTGGCCTTCTATGATCAAAACCAGCTTAGAGAAGAAAAGAAGGAATTTGATCGTCAGATGGAAGCATTCACTAAGGAAATCTTCAGGATATGGGATGTTGTCCACGCTCACTATGAGTCGAAAAAACGTTTCAGGTCAATCAAGGATTTCAATGACCTTTGCGACAGACTCATGAACAAGGAGTGGAGAAGAGCGAAGAAGGATGAGGAAGATGATCCCAACCATGTCCTCTGGAATGAGATTGGTGAGTTCTATAATGAAAACTCATTCGTTGAGAAGAATAATAGAACGTATGAGGACAGAATTCTGAACCTTAAAAACAAGTTGAATTACTGTTCCGAGCTGCTCCAGAAGATGCACGGCTATCAGAACCCTGTTGAGCGTGTTGTAGTTGATGAGAGAATTAACTTTATAATTCGTCGGTTTAACGAGTTCACATATAAAGTAAATCCTCACCACATTCAGCCGGGTCTTGTTCTTGATGTTGATATTGTAACGATCAAAAGAAAGCAATATATGCTGAAAGGTATGGCTAATGTTCTCAATGAATTCCTCTATGGTGTATCAAAGGGCTTCCAGGATCAGGCATTTGCTTCGTACAGCAGAAGAAGATCTACAGTCCGTACTGATATAGAGCAATCCTTTGAGGTTGAAGAAGTGAAGGAGGACCTTTTTGAGGCCGCATACAAAGAAGTTCATTCTTCGTCAGATGTGAAAGGAAGCGTTGATCTTTCTCCGAAGTCCAAGGCGAAGAAATCCTCCGGTTTAAAAGAACTGTAGAATTGTTACGTAATAGAAATTTGAAAGGGGCGCCGAATGGCGCCCCTTTTTTAATACGGTATCATTAAAAAATCTTTATCATGCTGTCATTTTTTGAATAAAAAATGACAAAAGACTTGCGGAAAAAAAATAAATAATATAGGATATACCAATATTATTCGTGGGTGATGGGTACGATTTTCACCGGGAGTATATTATTCCAGTTTATTACCTGTATACATAACTCGAAAAAATAACACGATAAGGAGCTTTATGTTATGGAAACAACCTATTTTGCACTTGCAACAAAAAGCAATTTTAACATGTCATTGAGACATTTTTACAAGGTTAATGAAGTTGTTGATGAGATAGAAAGAAAACGGAACCTTGCAGATGTAATTAATGCACAACTGGCCAGTGATGAAATTGTGAAAGACCAGGTGCTTCCAATTGTGGGCGCCGTAATTCGTGATAAATATGGGTATAGTTTTGATTCTTATAATGTGCCGGATACGTTGAAAGAGTTTGATAAAATAGTGAATGAAACATCAAAATGGAATGCTGTTGATATATTGATGGTGTATGATGATCCCAATGGCGGGATAGTCCTTATAAACCCGAAGAATAGTGATCACTGGGAAAGAGTCCGTGAGTTGTATCGTGATCAGCTTGTTGTTGTGTATACAAAATTTTTAAAAGAAAGCGAGAACCAGAAGAAACTGGAACAGGAAGCGATATCAGCACTTGAAGAAATGATAGCAGGAAAGGATGTATTTATAAATCCTGAGTTTGTTGACCAGACAGCAGCTCCACAGGCTGTAGCGCCCAAACCGGCAGTGTCATCTGCCGCGGCAGCCGCTGCATCGAAGAAAAATAAGACTCCGAAGTATTCAATTCAGGTTTCCAATGAGCTATTTCATAATGGTAATGTCGAAGCGTGGAAAAAAATAATTGAAAGCTATACAACAAAATTTACAGACCTTGATGTAGTTATTTTTTATGAGGGTGAAGTGATAAATGACATTAACACTCTTTTTAAATGGGGAAAGGTAAAGCATGGAAGTTTGATCTTTTTCCAGGTTATAGGAGAGGACATCAGGGGTGTTTCGAAGTTGCAGAAGTATCTTTATGAAGGAGCAAGCCCCCGTTTTGAACAGTTTCTAAAAATCGGAGTCGGCCGTGTTCTTAACTTATTTTAATTATATTTCGCTAAAAAGGAAATGTCTGTATACTATTTCGCAGCAGTAGTGTAGATAATATTAAAAAATGCTTTTGGGAGGATCCTTGGATTATGGAAAATATAATTTACTTTAATAAAGACCTTAAAGATGTTGATGAAAAAACAAAAAATAAACTTGGAATACGGGGAAGAAGAGCTGTTGATCTTGCAGCAATGGGGCTTCCGATTGCACCGGGTTTTATAATTGATTCAGAAATGACTCAAAAGTTACCCCAGGCGAATGTCAAACAGCTTTTGAAAACATATATAGAGAAAATTGAAAAAGACACAAAGAAAAAATTTGGTGACCCGAAAAATCCTTTATTGTTGAAAGTTGTTTTAAGTTCTGACTTGAATATTCCGAACTTTCCGTCAATTCACAACATCGGACTGAATGATCAGACTGTTGACGGGTTTGGCAATTATACCGGAGCTGATTTTGCATATGGTGAGTATAGATTTCTATTGAGAAGTCTCGGCACGAAGATTCATGACCTTGATGTGGAAGAATTCAATAAACTTGACGGGAAACTTTCGAAAAACACAAAGGCTGAAGAGCTCAAAGGTATTGTTGATAAATATAAAAAGTATCTCGGCGATAAATTTAATCAGGACGTATACGATCAGCTTGCCTTAATCCTTAAAGGTGCAGCTTCGAGGTATTGTGACAGTGACATTGATGTGGATAATTCTTTGTCCTTGATGGTTCAGGTTATGGTGTATGGTAATTATGGCCAGAATTCTTTTGCCGGTAATTATTACACAAGAAATATTGTTACCGGAGACAATGAAATACAGGGTGATTTCCTTCAAAATGAATTTGATGTAGACCGGGGAAAGCCGAAAGAAATAAAAAAGATTGATAAGAAATTTTATGATAAGTTCACTGAAATTGCAAAGAAAATTGAAGAAAATTTCAGGGAAATCAGGGATATAAAATTCACAATTGAAGAGGGAGACTTCTGGCTGGTTGAGCAGAAAGAGGTTGATGAGAAATCAACGCAGTCTCATATAAAAACATTGTTGGATCTTCAGAAAAGAAAAATTGTTACACCGGAATACCTCGTAAAGAATATAAAGCCTAATCAGCTAAACGAGCTTCTGCACCCTGTCATTGATCCGCGTACGGTAAAAGGGGTTAAAAGTATTCAGGGAGGAATTGCAGGATCTACCGGTGCGGCAATTGGACGGGTGTATTTTTCTACACCCAAACTTCTTGAGGAGTATAAGCGTGCAATAATGCATGGAGGGGACACAAATATGATCCTTGTGCTTCCTTCAAGTTATGCTGAGGATGTAAAAGCAATTGAAGTAGCAAAAGGGGTTATTACATCGGATGGCGGATTTTCTTCTCACGCTCCAGTCGTTGCGCGGAGTTTGGGGAAAGTTGCAATGGTTCAGCCTGACATGAAAATCAGAGGTACCGCCTTTACACTTGCGGGCAAGACTGTGAAAGAAGGGGATTATGTGTCAATCAATGTTCCCTATTATGAACCACCTACAATATATCTCGATAAAGTCGGTTTGATCGAACCGAACTTCGAAGAAAATGGGCTGCTTGATTTCCTTAACGTTGTAGAAACATTTATTGAAGATTTTAATGTTCGTGCGAATGCGGACCAGGGCCGTGACGCGAAAATCGCGTGTGACTTTTTTGCACAGGGTATTGGACTTTGCAGGACCGAACATATGTTTTTTGATGAAAAACGGATTATGAAATTCCGTGAAATGATCCTTGCCGAAGATGAATCAGAGAGAAGGAAGGCTCTCGATGCATTGAAGCCAATGCAGAGATCAGACTTTTATGAACTTTTTAAAATAATGGTCGGCAATCCTGTTACCATACGGCTCCTGGATGCGCCGCTGCATGAATTCCTTCCGAGAACTGATGCAAGCATGAAAGAGTTTGTATCATACATGAAAAAGAAGAAGCCGAAATTAACTGCAGCAGAAATTGAGGCACGCTGTGAGGATCATGCTGAAATGAATCCAATGCTGGGTCACAGAGGGTGCCGCGTTGCTGTAACATATCCGGAAATATATGAAATGCAATGCAGAGCAATTTTTGAAGCTGCATGTATGCTGCGTAAAGAAGGCGTGGAAGTGAAACCAGAAATTATGATTCCCATTGTAATGAGTGAACAGGAATTGAAATTTCTGAAAAACGGGAAGAAAATTGAAGGTACAGAAATAAAAGGGATCAGGGATATTAAAGAGGAAGTTATTAAGGAGTATGGTATTGATGATCTTGAGTACAGTGTCGGTACCATGATTGAACTCCCCGCAGCAGCTCTGGGTGCTGGTACAATAGCACAGTATGCTGAATTCTTCAGTTTCGGGACAAATGACCTTACACAGACTACATATGGATTATCACGTGATGATTCCAACTCATTCTTCCCGAGTTATACATTGTTTGACCTGTTGAAGAATAATCCGTTTAAAGTCCTTGGTGACCAGGTTAAGGAGCTAATCTCCATTGCGGCATTACGGGGGAGGCTGACAAGGCCGGATATCAAAATGGGATTATGTGGAGAGCATGGTGCTGATCCTGAAAACATTGAATTCTGTATGAATGTTGGTTTAAACTATGTTTCATGTTCTCCGTATTCAATTCCGCTGGCAAAACTGGCTGTTGCACAGCAGAATATTTCTAAAATGGAAGAACAGGAATAGCAGGTTTAGATTCGAAAATCCTGATAAGGAAAAGGGATTCGAAGGAATCCCTTTTTTGTGATATTTAATTTAAATGGGTAACCCTGAGGCTTTAATTGGAATGTTTATTTCAAAAAATTCCTTTACAGGGCACTTACCCTTTTCTATTATCGTTGAATTGAAAAAATGATTAGGGATTCTTGGTGTATGGCAGAGAATAAATCACAAAAAACTAAAGCTAAAAAAAAGACTACAAGAAGAAAAACAAACTTATTGCGCCTTTCTTCGGAAATGAACAAGATAGCGCAGGATGCTGTTGATAAAGAAATTATAAGGCGATTCAGAACTTTAATTGATACCTGCGAAGAGGACATTACGAAATCGAGTCTTACTCAGGTATTAAAGGAATCGAAAGATGTAGAGGTGAGCAATTTTCACGAAAGTCTGCAGCCCTATGTGAAACATTATCTTTTTATGTTGAAAAGAAGCCAGAAGTTAAAATAAATTAGTTTTTGGCATGATTTACAATGTGATTGATGTGTATAGCTCTATGTACGATGCGAATTGCCTGTAATACCTGGTAACTGAAATGGATATTCTCGTTAAGACCTTTGCGTCTGTGTATGATATATGCGGTTTTGCGGATAAAGAGATGGAAGTACCATCAGGTCATACCGTGACCGATGTTGTACAGATGCTGATCGAAAAGCATAGCGGGTTACATGATGTTATTGATGATCTGCTTTTTGCGGTCAACGGAGAATACTGTAATGGCACCAGGATGCTTGCTCATAATGATGTTCTGGCAATATTCCCACCGGTAAGCGGCGGATAATTTTTCTTTTACATGGTTTCTTATGCATAGAATTCTAATACAGAAAGAAAAAATAAATATTGATGAAATCATTGAAGAATGTGCAACTGACTCAGATGGTGCGTTGCTGACATTTATTGGTAGGGCAAGGAACAAAACAGCGGAAAGGGATGTAACTCATCTCCAATATGAAGTGTATGGAGATATGGCATATAGTGAAATTGAAAAAATTGCTGTTCAGGCTGAGACGCAATGGCCTATCACCAATGCTGTGATAGTACACAGATATGGCAGGATTGAAATTGGGGATACTACAATTGTAATTGCTGTATCTTCTCCTCACCGGGATGAGGGATTTAAAGCTGTCAGATATATAATCGATACAATAAAAAAAACAGTTCCAATTTGGAAAAAAGAATATTACCTGGATGATTCATCATGGGTCAAGTGAGTTGTTCGTTAATTTTTAATTGAACTTCACGAAGTACTGCTTCCGCATTTTTGTAGTATTTTTCAGCTTCCTGTCTGGTGATTATTTTTCCGGTTCCGTTCAGCACGTTTTCATTAAATCCCCTTGCGTCTTTTAAAATTTCAAGAATATCCAGAGATCCCCACATCGTACTCGTGAAATATTGTTCAGCTAATCCGAATATTTTATCATAATTATCAGAGTCATCACCATTTTCACATAATAGAAGCCGTATTGAATTAAATAAAGATACAAATGATAAAATTACAGCTTCATTATACAGGCCTTCAGCGATTTTGATCGAGGATAACTTTAATTTATCGATACTTTGTTGAAGACGGAATTGTCGGATTTTTTCAATTTCATAATGGTTTTGTGACATGGTAACTCCATTGGGTCTTTATAATGTTTCAAGTTTAGTCAGATTATCAAATCATACAACTGTTTTTTCATATCATTTAGATAAGTTCGTCAAAAGAATAATAATTTGACAATGATTTTTAATAATATAAAAAAAGGTGGGAACATAAAGATCATGGATATTTTCCTTTTAGTTGAAAGTCGAATAAATAACAAAGAAAATTAAAAGGATAACTGCGTATAACAGGATTATGTAATGATTGCGTTGATTACTGATTTCGGCTATGATGATAACTATGCTGGCGTCGTAAAGGGGGTTATAAAAAAATCCAATCCGGCAGTTGAGGTTATTGACATTACTCATGGAGTTGTATCATATTCGATAACAAATGCTCAATATATGCTCTATACAGCGGTAGAATATTTTCCTGAATCAACAGTGTTCTATGTTGTTGTTGATCCGGGCGTCGGCTCAGATAGAAGGGCGCTTATAGGACGCCATGATGGTAGATATATTGTTGTTCCTGATAATGGAATAATTTCATCATTTCTGGATGATGGTGATGATGTATACGAAGTGAACTATGATTATTTTAATGATACTTCATCCACGTTTCATGGAAGAGATGTTTTCGCTCCTGTCGCAGCATTACTGGCTGAAGGGGTATCGCCCTCTGAACTAGGTGTAAAGATTAATGATTGGATTCGAAAACCTTTTCCGGAATATTCTATCCAGCATGAACTGGTTGAAGGAATAATTATTCATGTAGATAAATTCGGGAATGTGGTAACTTCTATTCCAAATAGTTGTGTCAGAAAGAAGGAGGACATGTATTGCCGGTTTGCTGTACCGGAGAAATCCTTCAACGCAGTTTTCTGTAGCAATTATAGTGAACTTAAAAAGGGAGTCCCCGGGATTATGCATGGAAGTTCAGGGTTTATTGAAATTGCAATGAATATGTCATCGGTAGCGGATGAATACACAATAACAATTGAGGAAAGAATATCGGTATTGGTATGAATGACAAACGTAAGATAATAGTACTGCTTGGGGACGGGATGGGCGATTATCCAATAGATTCTCTAGGGGGCAGGACACCGCTTCAGGCTGCAGTAACACCCCACATGGATTATATCGTAAAAAACGGACTATTGGGTGTTACGAAAACGGTGCCGAAAGGCATGTCTCCCGGGAGTGATACCGCAAATCTTTCTGTGTTCGGCTACGATCCACAAAAATACTATACCGGCAGGGCACCACTCGAAGCGTTGAACATGGGTATTGAATTGGGTCCAGGTGATGTCGCGTTCCGGTGTAATATAGTGACACTCGAGGGTGATGTTCTGGTGGATTTCAGCGCAGACCATATCGAATCAGAATTTTCTGAAATTGTCATAAATGAAATGAAGAAATATTTTCCTGTTAAAGGGATAGAATATTACGCGGGAGTGTCCTATCGTAATATTGTTGTATGGCGTGATTACCCACATGAGGAAATTGCTGAAACGACGCCGCCACACGATATACAGGGCCAGAACTATTCTTCATTTCTTCCTGATGGAAGTGGCGCGGAATTGTTACGGGAGATAATTAAAAATTCGGTGGATATTATTCGTGAATCCGCTGCAATAAAAGAAGCTGCGTCACGTTACAATGGGAAGCCGGTATCTTTATGGTTGTGGGGGGCGGGAAGAAAGCCCTCAATGGAATCACTTGAGAATCGTTTCGGTCTGACCGGGTATACTATTGCTGCAGTGGATTTGATACACGGTATTGGAAAGGCAGCGGGGTTATCACCGATACGAGTTGAAGGGGCCACGGGATATATCGACACGAATTATAATGGTAAAGCGGAAGCCCTTCTTCGTAATCTGAATAATGTAAATTATATTTTTCTTCATGTCGAAGCACCGGATGAATCAGGCCATGAAGGGAATATTGAAAAAAAGATAAAATCCATCCAGGATTTTGATGAAAAAATTGTAGGGACGGTGTTGAAGGGATTAAGAGAATATTCAGATTATTCTCTCCTCGTCATGCCTGACCATTTCACACCGGTTTCAACAAGGACACATTCGCCTGATCCTGTTCCGTTCGCTATTATTAAGTGTCGGAACGGAGAAATTGTACACAGTAAATATGGTACTTCTTCGGGTTTTAACGAGCCGGCGGCTGTTTCAACAGGCTATATCGTTGAACACGCACATGATATTATTAATATCCTGGTCGAGGATTAACTGCTGTAAAGGTTCCATGTTGTATGATTAAAGATGATGTTATATAGTAAGAGGATATTTTCATGAAGAAGCTGATTGTGATTTGCTCTGTAATAATAATAGCAGCCGGTTTCCTGGGCTATACAATTTTTTTTAAAGCAGATACACTCCAGACTGCCATTGCGGAATATGAAGATGGGGATTATGAAAATGCAGTTATAATTCTTAATACTATATTACCATCGGCCGGATATAATGATGCGGAAAAAATTTATTATTACAGATGCAAATCATTAACCCGTCTTGCTGAATCACTTGAAAAAAAATATGATGATGAATTAAAGACACTCGGAATACGCAATCATGATGCTGAAGATAGAGCGCAGACTATTCTGAATATCAAGAACGATTTGAAAGAAATAAATGATGAATTGAATAGTGATCTCGTGCTGATATCGGAAGGTAAAAGGGGCCGTATTGTTTCCGGCGGAAAGTTTTACAGTCAATTTGTTGAAAGGTACCGTGGAAGCAGATACATAGAGGATATTGATTTTGAAGAAGTTGAGAAAACTTTTCGTGTCGATCGGGAGAATTTTCTAAGAGCAACAGCTGTATTTTATAAAAAATATCCTGATACTTCCTATATTTCACAGCTTGTTACAATGCTCTTTGATTTTTTGAAAACCGGTGGTGTTGGTATCAGGGGAAATGATGACTTGTTAACAAAACTTGTTGTGCATTTCTGTAAAAAATATCCGACGAGCTCGGAATTTCAAAGAATATTTGTGTGTAATGGAGAAAATGTTAATTTAAGGAACTCGCCTGGAATTAACGGTCAAATTGTCGGGAAAGTTGAAAAACAAAAAATATTAGTTCAGCTTGAAAAATCAATGGATTCTGTTCAGATCGGGGAGTCGAGAGATTACTGGTATCGTGTATCTGATTTGAACGGTTTACAGGGATGGATTTTTGGTAAATTTTTGAATGAATTCGAAGTTGCTAATTTCAATGAAGTGGTGGAGGAAGAACGCTGGACTTTGGATGAACATTTTCAGGTCTGGCACGATTCAAATACACCGGAAAACTGGGTCCATCCGCCGGATTCCGCTGCATCGGTTATTTCTTTTTATGAAAAATCAGGGTCGAAAATTGCAAAGATCTCAGCAGGGCAGGGTATTCGTGGGGGGCTTTTTCGAAGGATGACAAGCCCATACTCGTTTGTAATATCAGCAAAAGGAAGATATTTACACGGTAATTCAGTAATACTTTTCGCGTATGTTTTCAGTGACAATAAAAGCGGGTATTGTGTAAAATTGAATAATCAGGAAGTTGATGTAAACGGACGGAAGATTCCTTACCAGACCTCGGTATGGCATGATTATCGTTTAGAGTGCGGTGATGGTAAATTCGCGAAAATTTATATTGATGGTGAATTGATATCAGGAAGAATTCCGGCTGTTCAGCTGAGAGAGTTTAACGCGGGTGGCTTATATTGCCTGTATTCTATGCCGAATTCCGTATCCGGCGGGGAGATGGAGTATATCCGGATGAGATAGAATCACTTTCCGGAAGAGGCAGTGAGGTATATTACCATTTTTTAGAATCATACTGCAAATATTTTGATCGTACTACCGCGGAAATATCATCAATAAAAATAAAAATGTAGCGGGGCGCTAACTCTTTCGAGCCGGGGTGAATTGTTATTTTATTCAGAGAAATAAATGATTGCTGGTTCATATATTCATCCATCTGTGCAACGTGTGATGGAACAATGGCTGTAAGCTTTTTCCATCCTGAAAAGTCCAGTTGGCCCATTGTGAGGCGGTGTTGTTGTCCTGATACATCCTTCAAAAAAATTGAGATAATACCGGGGCTGTTTTTCCCGTAAGCCCATAGAGAAATAGACTTACAATACCTGGAAATTTTAATTGGTGCGGAAGGCGTGATAGTTGCGATATCGCGTTGATTGCCGAAAAGCGTAAGCATAAGATACTTTTTTGAGCTGTTTTCCGGAGATGGAAATTCGTCAGCGATTCCAAGTCTGCATTTTGAGTAATGTGCTGACATGTATTCTAAATTGTTATTGTTGTAGATTGATGATTCAAAGTTTTCGAGTGCAACAATATGATAAATAGATTCCTCTTCAGCATTACTGCCGGAATTGTCCTGTGACGTGACTGGTAAAGAAAGATACATAAGCAGTGCGAGGATAAAAATAGTTTTTTTCATACAAAATAGTACCTGATGCTTTAAGATTCAGTGTACGGTATCATATGCTGAAATCGGTTTACAAGAATATTTTTAACGTTGATTGATCGTACCGGATTTGTAATATCAACATCAAAATTATATTACACGGATATTTATAGATACTGAAATTATCATTATGAGCCTGGATATTGCAATAATTATTATATATCTTGTGGGCATTAATCTTGTAGGATATCTGACTTCAAGAAATAATAATGTACAGGATTATTTTCTTGGGGGCAAGTCTCTTCACTGGACTATTGTCTGTTTCTCGATCGTTGCAACAGAAACAAGCACTCTTACCTTCATTTCCATACCGGGGTTGTCATACATCAGCGGCATGGGCTTTTTGCAGGTTGCATTTGGATATCTTGCAGGAAGGGTCATTGTTGCAATTTTTCTTTTACCAAAATATTTTGAAGGAAAATTTGAAACAGTATATCAGTTTATCGATGAACGTTTTGGTGTGTCCTCCAAACGAGTTGTATCAGTGGTGTTTCATGTGACACGTGTTCTCGCTGACAGTGTTCGCCTGTTTGCAACAGCGATCCCTATAACCGTAATGATCGGTTGGGATTACCGGTTGTCAATTCTCGTTATAGGTATTGCGACTTTTATATATACATACTATGGGGGGCTGAGATCCGTTATAGTCGTTGATGCTGTTCAGCTTTTTTTATATATAACCTGCGCTGTAACGGGAATGTATCTTATAACTGATATGATGGGTATGTCCGCATTTTCCGTTTTTCATGCGATTCCGGCTGAAAAAATACAATGTATTTTTACCGGTTTTGATAAAGGGTGGGGTGAGCTGTTCGGGTCGTATAATCTGGTTACAGGTATTATTGGTGGAGGATTTCTTTCTCTTGCGTCTCATGGCACGGATCATCTAATAGTCCAGCGTGTGTTGTCCTGTAAAGATGTTCATGCGGCACGAAAAGCCATGGTTATGAGCGGTGTGTGTATCATATTTCAGTTCGCGCTTTTTTTGTTATTCGGGTTATTTATACGGGAACTTTTCAATGGTGCGGGTTTTGAACGTGGTGATGATATTATACCTCATTTTATAGTGAATTATCTTCCAGCGGGATATCGGGGACTTATGCTCGCGGGTATTTTTGCTACAGCAATGTCAACGTTGAGTTCAACAATCAATTCGTTGTCCTCATCAACGTTTATTGATATACTCGATATTAACCGTCGGGCTATATCTGATAAAAAGAAAATATCTATTTCACGGATGATAACGATATTCTGGACAATCATAATTGTTTTAATATCAATATTTCTTGAAAATACAACAAGTTCACTTGTGGTTATCGGTCTTTCAATTGCGTCTGTGACATACGGAGGGATGTTGGGGATATTTATAATGGGGCGTTTTATTCAGGACTTCAGTGAGTCAGCCGCAATATCAGGGATGTTACTAAGTATAATATTAAATATATGGATCGCCTTTTTTACGCAGATATTCTGGTTGTGGTATGTAACAATAGGTTTTTTTACCGCATTAATATTCGGGATAGTTATTGATCGATTAATATATTTGTTTAAAAAAAATCCCCATGGTGCGGGTGATTAACGAAGGTCTTCAATTATCTTAAGGGACGAGTAGTTTTCATCGTCATGTGTTACCAGACGGTCAAATATAAGCATAATCTCTGTACGTTCACCATTCTTAATAATAAAGTAGTATTCACCGCAAAGTTTTCTCACTAAATCAATTCCACGGCCGGTATCCGCAATCAATTCATTTATGTCTTCGCCTGTTTCCGCAGCTCTGATCATTAGATTACTCTGTTCAATCACATTGTTGATGCTTGAAAGAATTGTCTGTTTTGTTAAAATGCCGTTATAATCATTAATCGCAAAGCCGTATGCAGTATCATTTTTGGCAAAAAATATATCAACAAATGAGTTTTCTTTTAGTTTTACCGGTATCCGCATTTCTTTTTCTTTGGTGAATCCATGAGAATGATACACGGCGTTGATCGCCATTTCATTTAAAACCAGGTTGAGAATCATTCTGTTCTCAATTACAAATCCCCAGGATAGAATCTGGTCGATGGCAGCATTGATGGCTTTCTGGATTTGAGCGGATGATGTGATCCTGATTTTTTTCATTTCGTCAATTGTACTCATGTAATTCTGTAAACCGAAGATGTTGGTTTTGGTAATCAACTTCCCGGCAAGGTTTAAAAATTCATCACGTTTGACGGGTTTACAAAGAACATTCCCGATACCTTCAACAAAAATTCGATTAAAAAATGTATCAATATTTTTCTCGGTTGTCATGATCGTTGGGATGTAGGGATAATGCTTGTTGATGTAGTTGTAGAGGTCAAAGGCATTGTCGCCGGGAAGTTCTACTTCTGATACAATCAAATCGTATTCATATGCTTTTAGTTTTGAAATCGCATCGAAAGCCGATTCGCAAATGTGGACCTCGTAGCCGGTTTCAATAAACATTTTTGCAATGCTTTCCCTGTACACCGAAATGTCGACAATTAATATTCTGTTATTCATTATTGTGATTTATTTCCTGACTTGTTGATTGCCTGGCTAAGTATGTTCTTTTTTTTCTGGAGCCTGGATCGATATGTTTTGATTATTCTATCGAAATCAGTTTCGCCGGTAATAATTGCGTAGCGTTCTGATTCAATTGTACCGAGATCAGTTGTAATACGTATTTCACTCGCTTTTAAGGCATAATGTTTTGCTTTTTCCCAGTAGGGTATTGCTTCCACGTAATATGTATCCGCCACATCGAGGCTGTTTCTAATATCTTCTGCAAAATCTACACTGTAGAAATACAGATTCCTTTTATCATAGCGATGTGCAATTTTCAGATAATTACGCATAATAAGCATGTTGATATGCATAAACATAAGATTCCGGTATTTTACATATTCTCTTTCACTTTCAATTTTTGTCAGTGCCTGTGATGGATGGCGAAAGCGGCATTGCAATGCTGTCTGAAGACGTTCAATATTTTTTCTGAGATCATTTTCGTTGTAATATTGTTTCATCCGGTAAAGCTGATAGAAATCTTCTAAGTGGTGCGGTACTGTTTGATAATGTAGTCGTGATTTAGGTATATAGTCAGAAAATGGAGTATACCTTTTCTTTTTATGGAAGTACTGATATTGGTAATCTTCAGCGGATGAAGACAGTGGAATAAAGATAGTAATCAATGCTATCGCAATATGTACAGTTGTTCCCGGTTTCATCTCACCCATATTATATCGGAATCGTTACAATTATACTATCGGATTTATTGGAATTATAGTTGAGAAACGAATAGTGTAAATAAAAAAAAGAGACGTAACTAGTTAGTATATTCCTCTTTTAAGCGTAAAAATTCAGATTTGCAATCAGAGAAAGCGTTAACAATATATGGGTCGAAGTGTGTGTTTGAGCTTGTGCATATTAATTGGGATGCATATTCATGAGTAAATGCTTCTTTATAGGGGCGTTTTGTTGTTAACGCATCATAGACATCTGCTACTGCGACAATTCTGGAAGATAATGGGATAGCGTTTCCCCGTAATCCTTCGGGATAACCACGCCCATCCCACCGTTCGTGATGATAAAACGCTATTTCCTTACCGAGGTTCAGGTACGAACGGCCACTTATTTTATTCTCCGCTTTAAGGATTGTGTTCCCCCCGATTATGGTATGTTTTTTCATAATGTTGAACTCCTCGGGTGTTAGTATACCTGGCTTATGTAGAATGGAGTCTGGGATACCAACTTTCCCTATGTCGTGCAGTGGGCAGGAGTTTACGAGATCAATTATGTAGTCGTCAGAAATATATGACTTAAATGGGCCATAATCCGAAAGTGTTCTTGCAAGCATTTCTGTATATTTCATGATTCTCTCAAGATGATGGCCTGTCTCAATATCACGATATTCCGCGAGATTTGCCAATGAGAGAATAGTTATCTTTTGTGCCTGGTGGAGTCTTTCATATAACTCGCGAGATTTATGCTCAAGTTCTTTTCTGAGAGTAATATCTCTGGCAACGATCTGGAAATCAGTATTAACACCGGGAAAGAGGTTAATGGAAAGTTCAAGCCATAAGGTGCAGGACTTATTGGTTTGAATCATGACTTCAATGAAATCTTTTCCCGGTGTGTCATGATATGCTGAATCAACAAATCCTCTCAGCAGTATTGCATCTGAAGGAGAGAGGAGAGAATAGATTGAAGTATTAATTATATCTGAATTTCTAAGCCTTGATTTTTCAAAAAAGGTGCTGTTTGAATAATTAATTTTTCCGGATCTGCTGCATAATATTATCATGTCACGGGAATTTTCAACCAGGCTGCGGTATTTAAGTTCAGAACGGTAAAGGTTATCTGAGTTTTTTTGCCTGCTTAATTCTACTGCTGCAGAGTTTGTCAATGATCTGAAGTATTCGTAGTTATCCTCGATCGTGTTTTTATCAGCAAATACTGCTATTACACCTTCAACATTTTCTTCAGTTTTAAGAGGGAAAATTGTCAGAGACATCCCCCTGAAAAGTGATACCGCTGATTTTATATTTGATTCGTTTCTCGATATATCACAGGATTTAAAAAAATCATGTATATCTTCATCATGTGTGTAAAATAATGATTTCCCGATTTTTGAAGAAATTATAAACGGATTATCGGGGTTATTATCCCTGTTTAGCTGGATACCCTGAAGGTCTTTTCCAAAAATTGAGGTTAATGATTCATTGACCTCAGCGGGAAAAATATTGTGGAGGCACATTGAATCATTTCCAATCAAACCGAATGCTACAGCATTAGCATTAAGGTGAATGAAACCATCGACGATTCTGTTAATGCTTTCTGTAAGGTTGTGTGCGCTTTTTATCAGGTGAACAGTATTTATAAGGACGCTGAGTTTCTTTTCTTTTTCATGGAGGTCATAAATGTTTCTAATATTATGTTCTTCAAGTGCAAAGCTATAGTTTGCAATTTTTTGTTCCGCTATTTTTCTTGATGTAATATCTTCAATTGAGAGTAAGATGTTTTGAGCTTGAGATTTTTCATCCGGAATAATTGAAGTGATGAATTTGTAATTTCTTTCTTTTTTGCTGTTTGATATGGTAACCTCCCGTGTTAATGGTTTTCCCTGGTTGAATGTTGAATAAATAATGCAATTCCCGCATGACGCATTGTTGTTTTCACTACATAAGATACCGCTACAAGGTATAGCGGTATTGTTTGCAATCTCAGGAAAAAGCTCTTTCGCTTTTTGGTTTGAATGTATGATTAATCTGTCAGAATTAATGATCGTAATAGCATGCGGAACAGAGTTTAACAGGATATTGTTGTCAAAAATATCCGGAACATTATTGGGTACAATTGTCATTTCTATTTATCCCCGGTTTTTACTAACTGTAGCAATTGTATCGATATGGCGGAAATAATCAAGAATAAATTCGTCCGGACGGACTTTATGCGGCATTATTTATGAAAAAATAATAATTAATAATACACTTAGAGGGAGTAGGTAGGTGCTTTTTTTACTAAAATTTCTTTAATTTTGGATTCTCCGGCAGAGAAATAAATGATATTTGATTCAAGAATGGTGTATTCATTCATTAAATTGAAAAAATCATCATCAAGGGCAAGATCAATAAGGTCTATTTCTCTTAAATTATTCTGATTGATAAAGAATGCTTTCATATAATTACCTTTGTTTTAATTAGGTACTCTTTCGTGTCACTCATGGTGTTGAAATTATATGGCGTAATATATTATAATATGTATATCTGAAATGAAACAAAACTATTAATGGATAAATGAAACTTTTTACACAAGAAGTAAGGATTAAACATGAAAATCGGAAGCATGTTTGTTTCTTATCCCGATCCTTTATTACGCAATGATAGTATAATAAAATATTTTGTCTACAATATTATCTTTTTTTTTAAAGGAAAATGAAGGTCATTTCCGTGAAATGGTTATTATTGAAATGGAGATGAGCAGGATAATAGTGTGTGGTATATGGTGTTCAGGGTGATCAGGCGAGATGTTCAATCAATATTTTGCACCCGATAGCAATAAGGATACATCCGCCAATAATGCTGGCCCCCTTACTGAAGAGAGAGCCGGCAGATTTGCCGATACGAACTCCAAGAATAGAAAACAAAGAACATACTATACCAATTATTATAGCAGGAATGATAATTGGTTTGTTGAGAATGAAAAGGCTGAATCCAACGGCCAGAGCGTCAATACTGGTTGCGATTGAAAAAAAAATCAGCATGAACCCCTTTGAAGGATCTTTGGTAATATTCTCTTCTTGTTTACATAATGAATCGAAGATCATTTTAAGACCAATGACGGAGAGAATGATAAATGCTATCCAGTGATCATAATGCCGTATTGTGTTTCCAAGAAGAGAACCGGCGTAATAGCCCGCAATAGGCATAACGCACTGAAAAAACCCGAAATGAAATGAAAGTCTGAAATAATGCCGCCATGATATATTTTCAATAATAATTCCAGCAACAATTGTCACAGAAAATGCATCCATTGCAAGACTTGTTGCAATGCCGAGTATAATCAGCAGGTCCATTGTTCAAATTTCCTTTATTGCATCAGGATTATCAAAAGATGGTTTATTTACTTCATGTGTTACTTCATGAAAAGTAAAATCGTTACTGTCGTAACAAATCATGTGTTCCAGTAGGTCCCTGTAGTGGGTACGTTGTGATGATAGCCATAATGTGTATGATTCAGGTTTTAATATCAGGGGCATCCTGTGGTGAATGTGTGAAATCGTTTCATTGGCTTCAGTTGTAATTATTGTACTTGAAATAATATGCTCACCATCAGGTGAATTCCATGTTTCCCATAGGCCTGCAAAAGAAAAAAGGTCTCCGGACTTTAGTTGAAAGAAATATGGGGTTTTTGTTTTTGTCGTGGGATTGGTTTTCCATTCATAGAAGCCGTTTGCCGGAATAAGGCACCGCCGCCCGGCAAAGGAGTCTTTGAATGATGGTTTTTCGTGGAGGGTTTCTATACGGGCATTAATCAAACGGTATCCGATGGAAGCTGTTTTCGCCCATGATGGTATCAATCCCCATCGTGTTAAGGTTACAGCTGCTGGAGAGGTATTCAGTATTGTGGCTATATCCTGACCTGGAGCGATATTGTATCCCGGAGAAGGCCAGAAGCGCATATCGACATCCTTCAGGTAGTCAGGTATTTTACTTCTTGGAATTGTTAATGCAAATCTGCCGCACATAGTAATAATCTATACTGTTTTTCCCGGAGTAGTATGCTGCCTGTAATGAAAAGTACATTACAGGGGCTATATAAACACGTCAATGAAATAAATAAAGGTCAGGGAATGTGGGATATCGAGGAATGATCCGGATGAAGTAAATTTTATAAGATTACTAAAATAAAATCGAAAAGCTTCCGATAGGTATTTTATACAAAAAGTTTATTTTCCGATAAAAATTTTGATATATTAATAATATCGGGTTGCAGCATGTTTTTTTGCATTCATAATATCCATGGAAAAGAGGTTGGTACATGATTAACGTAGCGGTTCCTACTGAGGTTGTGGCTATATATAATAAAGCGCTGGCTTTGTCGAATAAAGGCGATCTGGATTCTGCCATCACGGAATATAGAAAAGCAATTAAAATGTTTCCATCGTTTATTGAAGCATATAACAATATCGGTGAAATATACTCACGAATGGGGAACAGGGACCTTGCAATTTCATCGTATAAAGAAGCACTAACTATTAATAAAAATTACAGGGTTTTGTTAAATCTTGGTGTTGAATATTATAATAATAATGATCACAAAACAGCAATAAAATATTTTTTTGAATCATTGGCTATTAAAAGTGATTTTCTGGAAGGGAATTTTTATTCCGGGATGGCTTTTTTTAATATGAAAGATTATGCGAATGCGGAAAAATATTTTTCTAACGTGTTAAGGTTGGATAACCGCCATGTAAAAACAAATTATCTTCTGGCATTTATTTACTACGAATGGAAAAAGTATAATGACACACTTCGGTGCCTTGATAATATTAAAGATTTTGCTGATGATAAAGTATTTATTAATAAGTATTACGGATTCTGTTATTATCATCTTGGGAGATTTGATGAAGCGTTACGGTATTTAAGTTCTGCGCTGGAACTTAATCCAAAATATGATAAGTATAAGGATTACCTGAAAGGTCTGACGTATGAGAATAAGATGAAGGAGATCGGTGATATCGATAAAAAGATACAGGAAATGGAAAAATCAATAATGAAGGACAAGCCTGGACTCAGTGAATATACACATTTAAGCATGCTGTATATTTTTAAAGGTGAGTATAAAAAAGCCGAAAACCTTTTGATGAAAGTGAAAAATAAATGATGTGCTGAAAAGTAATAAGGTATTATTTATAAAAAAGGAATTCCAATGCGGAGTTCCTTTTTTATATGAAGTGAATTTATAGTCAGATAAATAACCCGGGATGTATCTTCAGGATCAAAAATCTTTGAGGTCAAGTTTCCAGTACGGTCCCTCTTTAACAAAAGAAATTTCCATGCCGTTTGCAGTTCTTAGTATGCATAGCCCGGGAGATGTTTTTTTTCCGGTAATATCTGATAGCAGCACAATTCCAAAATATGTGTTTCCTGGTTTACGGTCAAGAGCAAGCTGAAGGGATACGTAGTCGACCGGGGTAAGGCTTTTAAGGGTGTTGCAGTCACTTCCAAGTTTGGAAGAAAAATTATCACATTGGTTCCGATCCATTTTTTTTATTTTTTCGAGAATAAACTGTATCTTCCTGATGGTTTCACGGGATAGCTGTGCTGTAAATGTTTCACTGTCTGAACTATTATAGGCGTCACGAAGGGATGTAAATGCCATTTCCGGTGTTACAGCACCACGGGGAGAACATGAGAGAAATAGCATCCCCCATAGTAGTAAGGCTGTTGCGTTTAATACACGCATAGGAACCCCCTGTCTGTAGTATCTATGATCATATTATCAATTAAACGGGTATTGCCAAAATATGCTGCTATAGCGATTACCGATTTATTGTCTATCCGGGTGACGGGCTGAAGTGTCTGGTAGCTGACGCAGGAAATATAATCGATTGAGTCGGGGTTTCCTGTTTCAATGATTGCCCTCATCGCTGAGCAAACAGTATCAGCGTCCTGTTCCCCTGATTGTATTAATTCTGCTGCCTTTTGCAGTGCATTATATAATACAGGAGCATGTAACTTTTCTTTATCATTGAGGTGTTTGTTCCGGGAGCTCATTGCAAGGCCGGTATCTTCCCGAAATATTTTTCCAATTATAATTTTTACAGGGAAATTGAGGTCAGACACCATTTTTTCAATACTTATAACCTGTTGAATATCTTTTTGTCCAAACACGGCGATATCCGGCTGAATAATATTAAACAGTTTTGATACAACAGTCAATACACCTCTGAAGTGCCCTGGCCTGTGAGCCCCGCAAAGGGTTTCTGTCAATGTGTTCATATCTACAAACGTCAGAGGGTCGTTGTACATTTCATTGTCATCAGGGGAGAAAACCAGATCGACGCCTGAAGCCGCTGCAAGATCATAGTCCCTCTGCAGTTCCCGCGGATATGTTTCGAAATCTTTCATATCATTAAACTGCATTTTGTTAACAAATATGCTCATTACCTGAAAGCTGCTGTGTCGCCTGGATAATTCTACAAGGCTGAGATGCCCCTTGTGGAGATATCCCATGGTTGGAACAAAACCTATTGTTTTGCCGTTTTTTTTCGCGTTTTTTATATGATCACGAACTTCCTGTATTGTATGTACGATAATCATGTGGTGCTCCTGCGAGAGTTTCTTTGAACCGAATATCGATTGATAATTGTAAAAGAATTATTGAAAGTGTATGGTTGAAAAATAATAATACAATGGATTCCGTCAATGTATTATTTTATGCTTTCTCAATGTTTTTCCGGTTTCAAATGGCCTGTATTATGCAGGAGAATAAAGTAGATGCGAAGGGTTCATTGTGTATTCAACGTAACTGACAGCTCAATACTTTCTTCCGTGGTAGGATGAAAGTATTGAACTACAGAGTGTACACAATAATAATCAGCTGGTTCCGGTTTTTCCTGCTAATGGTATATAGTCATTGCAGTCCGGCATTATTAAATTTTTAACAGTGAGTATACTCTTAATAATTCTTTTTCCCCTGTATTGCCCGAGAATTGAGATTGCCTCCAGTTCGTTTTTTGCTTCTACCGTGAAGGACTCAATTTCCCCTCTTGAACCTCTTTTATACTCTATATTATATATCATGATGTATATCCATATTAAGTTTTTAATAACATATTGTACTACTAAAATAGTATACCATTTCTTTTACACATTGACAACTGATAAAAAATATTTTTTACAAATAAATTTTATCAGAAATATTTTATGTTATTCAGAGATACACCCAGGGGAGGGAGCTCGTTATAGTTTCTTTGCAGATATGATCATCATGTCGCCGGCTTTGAAACGTTTTACAACACTGTCGGCTATTCGTTTTATAAATGATCCGGGTGCGCCAATGCCGCTTCCGTATGTCACATATCTCTCAATGGTAAATCCGTGAGCTGCGAGTAATTGAGCAAGTGTACGGTGCGAAAAAAAGTATAAGTGTTCCGGGAAATTGTAAAAACGCCACTTCTTTCTGAAAAGTTTCATCGCATTTACTCCCCCGACCCGGCATGTAGATATATAAAGGCGCCCGTTTTCGTGGAGGTCATTATATGCTTTTTCAATTACACGCTGGGGATTGTGGAGGTGCTCAATGGATGCCCAAAGTGTTATAAGATGAAACTTTTCAGAATAGTCTGTAACGAGGTAGTCATTACATTCGGTTTTTAGCTTTAGTGCATCCTGAGAGAAGGAAATACAGTCGCTTGATATATCAATCCCTTCTGCATCCCAGCCGCGGTTTGCCAGATAGGCAACAAAATATCCTGCGGCACAACCAATATCAAGACTGTGTTTGCTGCCATCCAGGCTTTTTTCATAATTGAAAAAATCAAGATCAGTGAGGTTAAGAGTAAAAACCCGCTCAATTTCATTACGGATTTCCGGCGAAAAATAATTGTTATAACCACGGTCAGTTCTTTCGGTGAAGTATGAATTGCTGTAGTACCTGGTCATCATTTCTTCAGAAGGGCGTGGTGATACATACTGAAGACCGCATCCATTACAACGGACAAGAGTAAAAATTTCTCCTGCGGGAGATTTCTTCTGAAAGAGAATTCTTTCTTCCGAGGGGCCGCAGAGGATACAGTTGGGTTTTTCTAAAAATGGGTTGTTATTCATTATGTGCCGGAAATTATTTTATTCTATGTCAATTCACAACTATGCAGGATTTATGGAATAATGTCAAATTATTTCTCCTGTAAGGAAAATGTTGCCAGACTGGTATATGTGAATTGGTTTTGTCGAAAGAAAGGGGTATAATTTTTTATTTACTTTTTTTCATAGTATCGTACAATAAAGAATAAATGAATGAACCGGGCAGGGTTTGATAAGAAATGGGGAATGATATAGCAGTATCCAGAAAAGTAATTGTTATTACTGAAAATAAACGTATCCTTATGAGTTTGCGTAACGCATTTGTAAAGCGGGACCTGGAAATTGAAACACGATTTCTGAACTTAACATCGCTTTCTATAATCAGAAAAGTAGTCGCGAATGTAAAGAATACCTCCCCGATCAGAACCGAATTGTTTAAATTTATTAGAGAGGTCGGTATTCCATACTCAATTGTCATCGATTATGAAATTGATCTTAAACTTGATGCCGCGCTGGATCCTGACAGAAAAAAACTATTACGGACATTGCTGATATCCCATGTTATTCTATCACGGGGTAAAGGTTTTGAGTTGTTACGTGGCAACTTCCTCATTCTTGCGGATGACCGGCATTATGACAGTATTAAACAATATGAGGACATGCCGATACGCATCCTGGATCTGCTGAACACCAAAAATGATGTGGTGAATTCATTTATTAAAGAACTTCGTGAGAATCCTGTACTTTTTAACCGTATTTTCTACTTTAAAGTCATAAATGTAAATGCACCACCTGATGTGTTTCAGGATGAGATGAATGAATACCTGAATAAGGTTGAAGAAAGAGTAAAACAGGGGGTCTTTTTAAAGGGGGGCAATCAGGCATCAGTCATTCATGATACAGCTGATGCGGGTAGTGTAGTTTTCAGGGTTGATCAGGAAAATGTGTTTATAGATGGTGAGGAAAGAAAACTTTCCGGGAATCAGGACTATGAGAATATACCGGTGAATGAAATACATATTGTGGGTTCATGGACAAGCCGGAATAAAATGGAAGTGGGTAAGAAGCTCAATGCAATGATACTCAACCTGCAAAACAGGGATATTATCAATTCGGGAAAACGGATAGTGCTTGCTGTGGGTGAAAAATGTGTCGTTGACGGTTCCACCGCCTCATCTCTTGCGCAGTTGCTGATTCAGGATTTGAAAAATTATACCAATATAAAACTGAAAGTCTGTGATAAAAGCATCAAGATTCTTGAAAACTCAAAAGGCTTCAGTATGATACGGGAA
>ERZ795057.713-NODE-713-length-32888-cov-13.353334_pt1 | contig 32888 bp, 33 predicted proteins | sample MGYA00375141_ERZ795057 | MGnify/ENA primary metagenome ERZ795057 (study PRJEB30186, sample SAMN05720163) | activated sludge metagenome | isolation source: Anaerobic digester | place: Hong Kong | collected 2015-01-26 ...
ACGTGGGTCCTGATTCACGAGCGGTCCATACGGAGTGTATACCGGCTCGACAAAGGTGGCGTGCCGGAATTTTTCGTCAAGATCTATGACCCGAAAACAACCCTGGAAAAACTCCGGAACCTGCTCAGGCCCCGTACACTGCACGAGGCGCACATGCTGGCGCAGCTGAACAGCAGCGGCATCCTGGTGCCCGGGGTGCACGACCATATCCGCTACTATGCCTCAAGCGCCCTGGTTACCCGGGCCGTTGTTCCTGCAAAGCCGCTCTATGAGATCGGGCGAACAGAACAGGCAGCCATTATGCTCGATCTGACAGTCAAGCTTCTGGACAACAATTTTTTCTTCTCCGACATGCATGTGGGCAATATCATCCTTGACAGGGACGGACGGCCGTTTCTGCTCGATGCCTATGAAATAAAACCCTGCAGGAAGATTAACGAAGGACATATCATATCCCTGTTCGCCCAGGTGCATAACGTCTACGATACCCCGGATGATAAACTGATGGAGGCGTTGGAGCGGCTTGGGAGCAGGTTCGACCCTGCAGAACTCGCTCAGAAGATCCGGAGGAAGTCTCGTGCCCTCAGGCTGCGGTATGTTCAGCGCAGGGTGAAAAGGTCATTGAGGCAGGGGAGCTTTACACAGGAACAAACAGGAGACGGCTATCGGGCATATGTGCGCAGAGGCCACGATCTTGATCTGGATAATGTCCTGGATCAACATGCAAAGAATGTCCGGCAGATGACCCATGTCCTCAAGTATCAGGAAAAGACCCAGCTCAGCTGTGTGGATGACTACTGTGTAAAGACCTATAAGCCAGCAAGACCCTTGTGTTCACCCTATGCCCTGCGGTCCTGGAAGGGGCTGCTCGCGCTCTACTTCAATTGTGTAGGCGTTGCAGAGCCTGTTGCCGTTGGGGTCTTCGAGAACGGATCAAGCGTGCTCGTCACACACATGCTCAGCCATCCGGATCTTGATCTGTTCCTCTGGGAGGACTACCCCGCTTTAAAGCTCATGGAGAAGCGGGACATAGCGGCCGCCTTCGGGAGGCTGATCGGCCGCCTGCACTCCTTCAATATATATCATGCGGACCTCAAGGCGTGTAACATCAAGATCGATATGGCAGATCTACGGTTTTATGTACTCGACACGGACCGTATCGAGCAGAGGCGGTCGATCTCCTATGCGAAGCGCTTGAAGAATCTCGTCCAGATCAACACGAGCATTCCTCTCCATATCAGCCGCAGCGATCGCATGACATTCCTGAAGGCGTATGCCGCCCATACCGGAGATGATCCGCGGGTGTTGTTCAAGGAGGTGTGGGAAGGTTCTGCCGGGAGTGAGATCCTGTACTGCACGTCAGACGGGGACAGGAAAGAGAGCTGGCCCGCAGTTAAGCGCTGAGGTTTTCATCCAGCGGTATCCGCCGGGGGGCCGAGACTCCTCAGAGAACAAGATCCAGTTTTTCCAGCACGTCTTCACTCCGTATCGAGAGCATGCAGACCGGGTCGCTGCACGTTCGTTTGTTGCAGCCAGAGCATGCAAGGTCCTTTTGAATGACATGACCCAGGTACGGCCCTGTCCTCCTCGGGTTTGCCGGACCGAACAGGGCGATCACCTCCTTGCCCAGGGCGACACCCAGGTGCATGGGTCCGGTATCGCAGCTTACCACCGCTGATGATCCGGCAAGGACTTCAATCAGGTCCTCGATAGAGGTTTTTCCCACGAGGTCTATGATGCTGTTGGAAGCTCTTCGAGTAATTTCTGCAGCCATCTTGATATCCTCCCCGGCACCTGTGAGGACACAGGGGATGTGATATCTTTCCCGTACCTCTTCGGCAAGAGAAGCAAACCCGCCGGGAGTCCATTTGTTTGCCGCTTTAGTGGCACCTATATTCAATACAACATAGCCTTCCGGCAGGTTGAAGGGGACAGATCCTTTCACGGGTATGTCCCAGCGGATTTCATTGTCTGCGATCCCGAGATATTCCGCAAAGTCGAGGTATTGCAGGACCATATGTTTTTTTGGATCTGATGCGGGGATGCGTTCGAAGGGAAAGAGCCAGGTCATTTCCTTGCAGCGTTCCCTGTCAAAACCTATGCGTCTGGTAGCCTTTGCCGCCATGCACAGTAGCGCCGACTTTGTGATCCGCTGGAGGTCCAGACAGAGGTCATACCGCCGGCTCCTGATCTCAGAGAGCACCTCAGGCAGCGATTGCTTCCAGGCCTGTTTGTTGAAGCAAATAGCGTTATCCACACACCTGTGGGCAGACACGATCGGAAAACTCAGCGGCTCCACAACCCAGTGTATGCGGGCACCAAGGTGCCTCTTGAGATTGATGATGAGAGGCAGGGTGTTGATGACATCACCCAGGGCCCCGAGTTTGATGACCAGTATGTCCATGATCTGTTTGTTATTCCATATTCGGTTTTTTCGCAAGTCGGCGCGATGTTGTCTCCTGAAAATAATTTCTTGGAAATGTTTTTTTCCGGATACTGGATACTGAATTCTCCTGTTATAAAAAGAACTTCAGCTTGACTGGCCATCCGTTATGCCATAGATCAAGAAAGGACAGATGCGGAAAGGGGAAGGAGCAATGGCAGAAGAAAAGAAGAGATCCATGATTCCTTTGGTTATTGCGGTGATGCTGTTTGTCGTCGGGTTGATCCTGGGATATTATATCTGGGGTGCCAACAAGGAAAAGCAGATAGACTACAAGAAATTTCTCACCGAGACCGTCAACTATATTGCAACGCTGGAGCATAAAAATCAAAAACTCCTGGCAGAGGTGGATACCCTTGAAACAGAGGTGAACATGCTGCAGCAGAAGCAGGCCGCTGGAATGGAACAGGACTCCGGCCAGATGGATGCCCTTTCCCGGAGGATCACTGCACTGGAAAAAGAAAACCAGGAGCTTAATACCGCCATTACCGAGAACGATCGCCTCGCTCAGGAAAACCGGGAGCTCAAAGAGCGGATTCAGGACCTTCTTCAGGGAAAGGGTGACGCCTCGGCCCCACCGGTGGAGCCGGCCACCCCGAAGGAACCGGGTCAGCCTCCACTGGTCGAGTAGGATTTACGATAGCGCCACGTGGTGTATGAAGATCTCGGCAAGTTCCGGGTCGAATTGAGAACCCTTGCAGCGCTCGATTTCTTCGACTGCTTTTTCAATCGACATACCGTCTCTGTAGGGTCTGTCCGATGTCATGGCGTCAAAGGAGTCTGCCAGGGAGATGATCCGTGACAGGTACGGGATCTCCTTCCCTTTAAGCCCAGCGGGGTAGCCCCTGCCGTCGTAGCGTTCATGGTGGTGCCGTATGATCTCCGTCTCCTTTGCCATGGGAGGGATGGGTTTCAGAATGTCCGCTCCGATGTCAGGGTGTTTCTTGATAACGGCGAATTCTTCATTCGTAAGCCCGTCCGGTTTCAGAAGGATGTGGTCCGGGATGCCCACCTTGCCTATATCGTGCAGGGATGCGGCTATATACAGCACATCCAGATCATCTTCGTCGAGCCCCAGGGCCTTGCCCATCGCCATCGACAGCGAGGTGACACGTGTGGAGTGCTGGGATGTATGCGGATCCCTGGCATCGAGAATCTTAGCCATGGAATTCAAGGTCGAGAGCATGTTTTCATAGAGTCCCTCATAGAGCGCCACGTTCTCCATGCGCTCGGCAGACCGATCAAGGAGATAGAGGATCTTGCTCTCCTTGTCATCGCCGAGGATGCTGGATGTGAGGATATCCAGGGCTCCGAACACCTGACCTTCGATCATGAGCGGAAAGATGGTCTCGAATTTGTCCGTCAATGCCTTCCCGGATCCGTTCTTCCGTATGATATTGCCTTTCAGCAGACCGGGTTCCAGGAGGATCTCTTTGCCGCCGTCAGGGTCAATGAGCGTGTTGTGCTTCCTGCTGATGGGGAAGAACCTCACGTCTGCTTCATCGAGGAGCTGCTTCGAGACATCGATGATCGCACCGACAAGATCCCGGATCCCCTTCATGCTTATGATCTTTTCCGATATGGCCTGCAGTGAGATGAGCTCTTCATTCTTGTCCTCGATCTGGCCAACGAGGTTGTCAATGAGGCGGTGAAGCTGCAGTGTGTCCGAGAACCGCTTGTTTTCTTCTACGAGGTCTTTTTCCCGCTTCACCTTGTTGAGCATGAGCTCGATCTGCTTGACCTTGAACGGTTTTGAGATAAAATCCGAGGCCCCGTATTTCATGGCATCAATAGCGATCTCCAAGGATGCGTATCCGGTAATGACGATAATGGGCAGGGACACATCCCGTGCCTTGATCTTCTTGATCAGCTCAAGACCGGACATGTTCGGCATCATGATATCGGTAAAAACGCAGAGATAAGGACCTGAATCCAACAGCTCGACCGCATCCAGGCCGTCTGATGCGGTTTCACAGAGGTAGCCGAGCTCTTCGATCAGTTCGGAAATCGTGCTCCTGATACCAGGATCATCATCCACTATTAATACCTTATCTTGCATCATATAATCCTCTTGAGAATTTTTTCCTTGTAGTCGCCGAATTCCTTATCCGAAATGAGCCCGTCGGTTCTCAGTCGCCCGAGGTATTCAATAGCAGAGAAAACCTTGTTCACATCGTAGCCGTTCTGAAACGGGGTTACGGGTGTTGCCATGGGTATGGCCTGCAGGGTTTCTTTCAGTTCGGTTTCGAGTTTTGCCTGAAGTGTTCTGACCTGGACTTTCAACTGTTCCACCTCATCCAGGTGTTCCTTGTGCTGCCTGAGTCGTTTGATGACGAAGCGGATCTCTTCGATGTTGAAGGGCTTCTTGATGTAGTAGAAGGCACCCCTGTTCACAGCCTCTATTGCGGAATCCAACGAGGCATACCCGGTAATGAGTACGAACGGTATGTCAAGCCCACGGTGATGGATATCATCAAGCAGGTCGAGCCCCGACATCCCCCCGGGAAGCATGAGATCGGAGATAATGATATCGAATCTGTGCTTGTTAAGCTGTGCCTGAAGATCCTCTGCCTTGTTGTACCGTTTGGTGCTGAGACCTTCTTCTTTTAATATCTGTTCGATGAGGTCGAGTACTTCGTCTTCGTCATCGATGATTGCTGCATGCAAGCGTATCATGTTGTATTGTATCGAAATACCGCATGATTAACTTTAGATGGACAGAGGTTATTTCTTCCTTTTTCGGGTCTTTGAAATGGCCCTGTTATGCTCTTTCAGACTCTTTGAAAAATAGTGAAAACCATTCCCCTGAGATACGAAGTAAAGGAAGTCTGTTTTTTCGGGCCAGAGTACCGCATTTATTGAGTATTTATCGGGATTGCAGATAGGGCCGGGAGGGAGCCCGGTATGTTTGTAGGTGTTGTACGGGGACTCTTTCATGAGGTCCTTTGGGGTGATCCTTCGGTGAAAATCATCGATCCCGTAGATCGCTGTCGGGTCCGACTGGAGAGGCATCTTTCTTTTAAGCCTGTTGTGGAACACTGATGCGATGATCGGCTTCTCGTCATTGAATACCGCTTCTTTCTCGACGATGGATGCCAGGGTGAGCACCTGGGATGTGCTCATTCCCAGGGCATCTGCCTGCTGCTGTATCTTCGGCGTATAGACCTGATTGAACCGGTCCACCATTTTTGCCATGATCTCCAGTGCCGTCATATGCGGGGAGAGAAAATAGGTGTCCGGGTAGAGATGGCCTTCCATGGATGGGGTGTCTATGCTGAAGAATGCTGTGGTCCGGCTGTCCTGTGCGCTCCGGATAAAATCCTGTTTTGTTATCAATCCGGTTGCAGCGATAATTTCACCGATATCAAAGATATTGGATCCTTCCGGTATGGTGATGCGATAGCGGAGCGTCCGTCCTTTGAAGAGGATATGCATGATATCCAGGGGGAAATGTTTCCCTTCAAAGACGTAGGTGCCTGCCTGGAGGTGCCTGGCCTTTTTCGTGGCCACGGCCACTGCCAGGAACATGTACGGGTCCGTCACTATCCCCTGGTCCTTGAGTTCCAGGGAGATTTCCCAGGCGCTCGTTCCTGGTTCGATCTCCATCATTACCGGTCTGAGAGGTGTGGTTGGCGTGGTAATAAAGACGTATACGTGGGTGAGCGCCAGTATCGAGATGCATGCAATGATGATGAGTGTGCCCTGCCAGAATGATTTCATGGTTGTGTCGAGTTCAGATAATCGTTCAGAATAATGCTCGCAGCGATCTTATCCACGATATGTTTTCTCTTCTTTCCCTTGACCTTCAGGCCTATGAGAAAGTCATGGGCCTCTGAGGTGGTAAGCCTCTCGTCCCAGAGCACCACGGGCAGGGAAAGTGAGTTTGCAAGCTCGTCTGCCCAGGCGGCGACCCTTTCACCGCTGGCCCCGATAGTGCCGTCCATATTATAGGGAAGGCCGACCACAACCTTCGTGATCTCATATTCCCCCACGAGCCCTCGTATGTGTTCGATATGGGAACCATCGGCTTTTACCGCGACGGTATCAAGGGGATGCGCCATGGTGCACGACGGATCGCTGATGGCTATACCGATCCGTTTCGTTCCGTAATCAATGCCCATTATACGCATGAGACCTAGCTGCTGACGAGTTTTTTCATGGATTTCAGTGCGTCGGGCCCGCCGATGCAGACGAGCACAATATTCGTATCCAGGATAAAATCCGCCGGCGGGTTAAAGATCATCTTCCCGTTGTGGTCCTTTATACCCACAACGATGAGTCCGAGATCCTTTCTGATGGATGAGTCCTTCAGGGTCTTTCCCACGAGAGACGATTCGCTCCTGATCAGGAATCCCTCCATCTGGATATTGAATTCCTGGCTGGTTTCCCCGGTGGCGAGTTCGACGAAATCCACAACCGTGGGTTTCAGGATGATATTCGCCATGTGGCGGCCGCCGATGAGATAGGGAGAGATCACCTTGTTCGCCCCCGCACGTTCCAGGTTTTTGACGGAATCCTCTGTCTCTGCCCTGGCGAGGATAAAGATGCGGGGATTCATTTCCCGTGCGATGAGGCTGATGTACACGTTTGTCACGTCTGACGATGCGGTGGCAATGAGCCCCTTTGCCCTTGAGATGCCTGCCTTTTCGAGGACTTCTTCATTCGTGGCATCACCGGTGATGTGAGGTATGTTTCTGTTCCTCAGCTCGGAAATGGTTACGGGATCTTTATCGATAACGACAAACGTCTTGTTGGAATTCTGGAGTTCCTGGCAGATGAGGGAGCCGATCCTGCCGTTACCGCAAATAATGTAGTGTCCGTTCATGCGCGTTATCTGTTTATCCAACCTTCTCCTCCCTAAGACCCTTTGAATTTCTCCCTCTACTATGAACTGTGCTACGGTTGCAAATCCATAGGCAGCGGTACCTACTCCCATGAAGATGAGCATGATGTCAAATATCTTGCCGGCATCGGACAGCGGATAGATCTCGCGGTACCCGATCGTCGTGATGGTGATGAGTGTCATGAAGAGTGAATCGAGGATACCCCATCCCTCGATCAGGTGAAAGCCCAGGGTGCCCGCAAGAAAGACGAATGTTAGAGCTACGACGACATACTTCAGCCTGTCTGCTGTGGCAGTCTCTCTTATCTCCAATGAAATTCCTTCACCTCAACCTGGAACGACGTGCCTTCAAGAGCTGGTTTGCCAAAGAAGGCAACGGCAAAGGGTATATCCTGGGAACTGGATAATGCCCCCATTGTTCTCGGCTCTGCAGTAAGGAGAATATTGATATCATCGCTCTTCTGACGCATGAGTTCTGAAGAGTCCGGAACAATGCCTGCATAGGCATTGCGGGTATCGATGAGCTTGTTGTCTTTGCCGTAAACTCGAGCCTGGACCATAACTGATTCCAGCGGCTTGCTGGTGAGCTTTTTGATAACCCCCTTGATAACGAGGACGGTCCCCTCTTTGTGGTTGGTGAGCAGTTCATAGGTGAGGCTGTCTTCAGAGATGGAGAAAAACGGACCGCGTTCAAGAACGGCCTGCTGGAGTTCTTCTGCAGGTTTCTGCAGGAACGGTATCTTGTCTTTCATGATCCACAGGGCAACGCCGGCGAACACCAGCAGGATGAGAATAACACTGATGATGGCTGCAACAGGTGCTCTTCTTCGTGATTCCTTCCTGGTCTTCTCCACCTGTCCCGTGCCCATCTCTTCGCCGGCACCGAGGATTGAGTCTATCTCGCGGATGACTGATTCCGGCTGCACCTGCTGTTCGTCAATCTGCTCCTCTTCCCGGAATTCTTCTTTGTGTTCGGTTTCTGTTATCTCAGCGCCGAAATCCTCGAAGGACTCTTCCTGCTCGATACCCTCTGCTGACGATTCCTTCCGGGAAGAGATGAGGCTGTCGAACTCCTCCTCCAGTGTCGGCTCATTCTCAGGGGTATAGGGGAAGACATGTGAGCATACGCTGCACCGCATCTTCACAGGTTTCTTAATGAAAGATGCATCTTTCAGATTGAACTTGCTGTGGCAATTCGGACATACGACTACCATCAAGCGGATTCCCTCCTGTTTCAGGGCTCTATAACATAAATATCAGCCAAGGCCCTGTAATCCTCGGCATAATCAAGGCCATACCCTACGATAAACCCGTCTTCGATGCGGAAACCATAGTAGTCCGGTTCCATAGGTACTGTTCTCCTCGCGGTTTTGTCAATCATGGTACAGATCTTTACCGAGAGAGGCCCCTTGCTCTCCAGGTGTTTCTTGAATGCCACAAGGCTTTCTCCGGTGTCCATGATATCATCCACGATCAGGACGTGTTTGTCCTTGATCGCCTCATCAAGGTCATCGACAATCTTTACGTTTCCCTGCGGTCTGTCGGAATTGCCATAGCTGGAAAGTCTGACAAAGCCGATCTTGACAGGCAGATGTATCTGCCGCACCAGATCCGACATGAACATAAAACCACCTTTGAGAATACCCACGATAAAGAGATCTTCTCCTTCATAGGCTGCAGTTATCTCTTCCCCGACTTCCTGAACTTTCTGAGCTATTTCTCGGGCGTTGAACAAGATCTTCATGGATCAATCTATATCGTATTGGACCCGGGGTGTCAATCCGTCTTCGCTCCATACTGCGCAGACCACACATATGATTCCATGTCCGGGAACAGAGGTGTCAGGATCCTGTGGGTCCTGTTCCCAACAAGTGAAAATTTGTATATGATTCGTCAATTGGCTTGAAACAACAGGTGGTCTTCCTGTATACTATAACAGTTATTATAATGATTATGTTTCGATGATGTTCTATTGCAAGGATTCGGAGGTGTCTGGCTATGGAAGAACAAAGGGCACACAAACGAGCACGGGTGAATATGAAGGTTGCCTACAGGGACAACGGCTTTGCCTACAGAATCGGCCGGGTGAGCAACATAAGCAGGGGCGGAATGTTCATAAATACCGATGATCCGCCTGGGGACGTGGAAGGGTATATTATCGCAAGTCTGGACGCAGAGGAGTTCGGGAAGATCATCTGGACCCAGGGGCGTGTGGTCAGAAGAACAGATCTGGGGATCGGAATCCTGTTTACCAGGACGGATGAAAGGGGATTGAACACGTTGCTGTCGTATCAGGGGGTCCCTTTGTAAGAACCCCGCAATACAACGCGTCCCACCTTTGGAATATTATCGTGCAGCTATTCCTCGATGCCCTCTACCGGGAAATCCCTCTGGATCGGTCCCTTGGACTCTATGATAAGCCCCATGGATGACTTCTCCAGCGACTGAAGGACAATGAGCATTCCCTGATAATCACGGAAGGAAACGTCTTTTTCCTCCAAGGCGGTCTCTTTATAGATGGAAAGCAGCGCTCCCTCTGTGATGCCGTTTTTCATGCCCACATCCATGAACACGAGATCCAGATCGGAACTGCCGGTTAATCCACCGTACAGATCGATGATGCGGCCGTCACTTTCCAGGGCAGGCTCGGAGAGTTGTACCGTCAACGGCGCTATGGGCTTGAGGTCATCAAAGACCACATCGCCGGCCTGTACCTCCTGGCTGGAGTATTGTATCAGTGCCTTTGAGACATTGGAGGATGTTTCCTCCACCGTGGCAATGGCAACAGCCTTGTACAGGTATCCGACAACGTCTTCACCCTTCTTGACATCCATGACCTTTGAAACGATCGTAATGCCCTGATCAATGGAGAACCCCGATGATGTCTTGATCAGCACCTTGTCGTTTTTCGATGCCAGCTCACCCATCCCGTGTTTCTTGATAACGGAACCGGAACCTTTCAGGATATTCGGGCTGTATATGTACGTAGAGAACTTTGGTGAAACAACAATGGTCTTTTCCTCTTCCTCCGCAATTTCTTTCGGGGTGTAGATCACGGGTTCCTGTGCAGGTTCTTCTGCCGGAATGATGGTTATGATTACCTTGTCCCCCTGCCTGGAGATTACCACTTTGTCGTTCGGGTAGATAAGGTGCGGATTGGTTATGTCGGTGTTGTTTGCCCATACCAGCGGCCACTTCCAGGGTGTCTCAAGGTATTGAGATGAAATGCCCCAGAGGGTGTCGCCCTTCTTGACGATATGAACAGTATCTTCAGCCATGACAGGCATATATATGAAGAGAAATATGAAAAGACCGATCAAAATGGATAGTGTCTTTTTCAATTCGAAACCTCCTTCTTAATAACGGCATTATTTGTTTTCTTATATCGGCGATGTCAAGCGTATTCTTGAATCGTTATTGCATATTCCCTGACTTTGCTATAGATGTAAGCCATGAAATCTACGGATCTGTATGAGCAGGCTCATGTATTTCTCGCCGGTATCCGGGTCTTCGAACACCTGAACGGGAGACCGCCGACACTTCAGGGACTTTCAGAGCTCCTGAAAACCTCCGAGGAAGAGCTTTCCCTGCTGGGCAGGAAACTTGAAGACCGATCCATCATCCGGGTTATACAGGCGGGTTCACAGTTGCGGTACAGCATTGCTGACCATGTTCTCGTTGAGGATCTGCCGAGGGGCCAGCAGGCTTCACAGATGAAGGACGAAATCAGCCAGTTTCAGAACAAACAGCAGTCGCGCCTGAAGGAGATCGAAAAGACACTCGGCAGGAGTCCCGACAAGGCAAAGATCTTCAACGACCTGGATAAGGCACTGAAAGACCCCTCAGCGATAAAGCCCAAGAAGAATCCCCTGGACTGAATCGTCTCCCTCAGCACAGCCCCCTCTTCGTCATGCTTGAAAATTTCCGCAGGGCAGACCTGCCGAACGCGCTGACTCAGATGCAATTTGGCCTGGTTCCTATCTCTTTGAAATCAAATCATTTTCCCCGGGAATATTAAAGTCTTGTAATTTGGGCATCTATATTGTATAGGATGCCAACTTATTAAAGGAATAAGGAACGACGGATAGGGGGATAATAAAATGTTTAGCGCAGAAGAAAACAAAACAGATCAAGAACAGGAAAATGCAATTAAGGAGGAAGACACTCGGCTGCAACAAGACGAGACTGAAGATGAACTGATTGATGCAGAAACTGACTTGGAAGCCCTGTACGAAGAGACATTGGATAAACGGGTCTCCACCGGTTCCGTGGTTATGGGAACCGTGGTCCAGATCGGTACAGAGCACATCATGATAGACATCGGCAGAAAGAATGACGGCCAGGCCCGTATTCAGGAATTCATCGATGACAAGGGCAATATCAACATCTCGGTCGGCGATGAGGTGGAGGTGCTGGTCGAAAGCATCAATCCCGTCAAGGGTATTATCAGGTTAAGCAAGGAAAAGGCTCGTCGCATAAAGGTATGGGACGACATTTTCAAGGCATATCAGGAAAACGGTTTCCTCAAGGGCAGGGTTGTTGAGAGAATAAAGGGCGGTCTGACCGTCGATATCGGTATCCTTGCCTTCCTGCCGAGTTCACAGGCGACACTCAATCCTGTTTCCGAGACAGAGCTGGAAAAGATGATCGGTCATGACATCGATGTAGCGGTCATCAAGTTCAACCGGAAGAAAAACAATGTCGTTGTAAGCCATCGGGAAATCCTCGAGAGGCAGCGGGATGAGAACAAGAAGAAGCTCTTGGAAACCCTTTCAAAGGATGACGTGATCACCGGCAAGGTGAAAAATATCATGGCCTATGGAGCCTTTGTCGATATCGGTGGTATTGACGGACTTCTCCATATCACCGATATGTCGTGGGGCAAGCTCAAAGATCCGAAAGACAAAGTCTCCACAGGACAGGAGATCAGGGTAAAGGTCCTCGAGTTTGATCCGGAAACAGAGAAAATTTCTCTGGGCATGAAACAGCTGATCCCGGACCCATGGGAGGGTCTTGAATACCGGTACCCCATCGGCAAGAAGATCTCGGGAAAGGTCACCTCCATTACCAATTACGGTGCGTTCGTCGAGCTGGAAGAAGGCGTCGAGGGACTTGTCCATATCTCGGAGATGTTCTGGACCAAAAGGGTGAGGCACCCATCATCCATCCTGGAAGAAGATCAGGAAGTGGATGTTGTCGTACTCGGTGTCGACCAGGAGAACAGGAGAATCTCTCTTGGCCTCAAGCAGACGTCCCCGAATCCATGGGAACTCATCGAAGAGTACTATCCACAGGGTACGGTGGTGGACGCAACCGTAAAGAATGTGACGGATTTCGGGTTGTTTGTGAGCGTGGATGAAAATATCGATGTCGACGGACTCATCCATGTGTCCGATATCTCCTGGGATCCGAAGATCAAGAACCCAAGGGATCAGTACAAGAAGGGAGATGTTATCCCTGCCAAGGTGCTCACCATTGACCCGGATAATGAGAAATTCTCTCTCGGCGTCAAGCAGCTCAGCCCGGATCCCTGGACCCAGGTCGCCAACGAGCATCCCGTGGGGAGCCTTATCAAGGGCAAGATCACCTCACTGACCGATTTCGGTGCATTTGTCGAGATTCGACAGGGTGTCGAGGGCATGATCCACATCTCTGAGGTCAGCAGCGACAAGATCGATTCCCTCTCCGATATCCTGGAAGTAGGCCAGGAAGTGGAGGCCATGGTGCTGCGTATTTCTCCTGAGAACAAGAAGATAGGTCTTTCCATCAAGGCCATCGATGATGCGCAGGAAAAGAAGACCATGGCAACCCAGGACAAGGGCTCCGAGAAGGTCGGTACCAATCTCGGGGACTTGCTGAAAGAACTGCAAGACAGCAAGACAAAGAGTTAATACGAGGCGATGTGGTCTCGTTTTGTTCTGGCCTCACTGGTTATCTTCTTTGCAGGAAGGTACTTGAGTGACCTGGCGGACGAGACTGCAGATCTTACCGGATTGAGCAAGGGCTTTATCGGAGCTCTGATACTCGGTGTAATCACCTCTCTGCCCGAGCTCATCGGTACGCTTTCGGCAGTAGCCTATAAATCCAACCCCGATCTCGGGGTTGGAAATATCTTCGGCTCCAACCTTTTCAATATTGCCATCCTCTCTTTTGCCGTCATTCTGTTCGGCTCGAGAATGAAACATAACGGCTGGCAATGGCGTTCCAATTTCTCGGCATATTTGAGTATCAGCCTCAGCGCCTTCTTGGTGATGCTCATCTGCATGTACAAGACATCGGGAAACACAAGTGCAATCTGGGCGGATATCTTCATCCTTGCATTCTATGTCTTCGGTATGTGGATCTATTCCCGCCAGGGCACGGAGGAATCTGAGTCCCCTTCTCTTCATCGGGAACCTTCCCGTCGCGGCCTTAAGGCGAATATGGCGCTCATCGTACTCTTCGGGAGTCTGGTGGTGGCTGCCGGGGTTCTTCTGGCGGATGCTTGCGACAACATAGCCCGCTCCACGCACCTCACCTCGACATTTGTGGGATCTCTCTTCATGGCCGCATCGACCTCCCTGCCGGAGTTCGTGGTTACCATGAGACTGCTCAGGCTCGGCAACATCGGTATGGCGACCGGCAATATATTCGGTTCCAATCTCATGAACCTCACTATTGTGGGACTGGCGGATCTGGCGTATAGCGGAACGTTATACGGCGCAGTCACATCGTCGCAGATGGTCACACTGGGGGCAGGGATTCTGATGAGCGGGATCTTTTTGTCCGGTTCCCTGGTAAGGGCCGGAAAGAAGGTCGTGCTGCCTCTGGACAACATATGCATTCTTGTTTTATACTTGCTTATATATTTTTGGTTGTATAATCATTGACGCACCGTGCGATTGACCTAGATCATCACTAACTATGAAGAAAAAGACGAAACGCATACTCATTATTATTTTTATACTCATCGTGGTCATCCTAGCTGTGAAGACCATACGGGAGAATATGACCCCTGCCATAGGAATGCTTGAGATCGACGGCCCCATCATGACCTCTCTGACGTATCTGGAAACGATCAAGGGATTCGAAGAAGACGAACAGATAAAGGCTGTCATTGTCAGGCTCGACAGCCCCGGAGGGCGGGTGGGACCCTCTCAGGAGGTGTTCGAGGCTCTTTTGCGGCTGAAACAGACCAAGCCCGTCGTGGCCTCCATGGCCTCCATCAGTGCTTCGGGTGCATACTACATTGCCTGTGCGGCTGATACCATCTACGCCCTTTCCGGCACCCTGACAGGATCTATCGGGGTAATTCTCGAATTCATCGATGTGAGCGAGGGACTTTCGAAACTGGGGGTGAGTGCCCGGAGCATAACCGGCGGAGAGCTCAAGGACGCCGGAACCCCGTTTCGGCCCATGTCGGACAAGGAGCGGCGCTACTATGAAGAGCTTGCCAGAGATGTCCATGATCAGTTCATAGATGCGGTTTCAGAAAGCAGAGGACTACCCAGGGAGGAAGTTGTCAAGTATGCGGACGGGAGGGTCTTCACCGGCAGACAGGCGCATGCCATCGGATTGATCGACAACCTGGGCGGGCTCGACGACGCGATAGAAGATGTAAAGAAAAAGGCGGGCATTGAAGGCAAGCCCCGCATAATCAGGCCAAAGGAATCAGGAGGTGTTTGGAAAGATATAAAACGGCTTGTAAACTCATACATGCCGATACAATTCGGTGGGGATTCCGGCACACTCTCCGGTGGGTACCTCAGGGTCGAATACAGCATTCAATAAGGAGTAGAGAGTATATGGACAGGAAAATACAGGATGCCCTGACATTTGACGATGTCTTGCTTCTCCCCGCAAAGTCGAGTGTCACCCCGGCAATGGTGAACATCAGCACTAATCTGACACAGGAAATACGTATAAACATGCCGCTGCTAAGCGCTGCGATGGACACCGTCACCGAGGCGAGGACGGCCATTGCCATGGCACGTGAAGGGGGCATCGGCATCATACACAAGAATATGCCGCCCGATGCACAGGCCGTCGAGGTAGACAAGGTCAAGAAATCAGAAAGCGGGATGATTGTCGATCCCTTTACCATGAGGCCCGAACAGAAGATAGGCGAGGCGCTGAGCCTCATGATGCACTACCGGATCTCCGGCGTGCCCATCACGGTGGATGGCAAGCTCGTGGGAATATTGACCAACCGGGATCTGCGTTTTGAAACAGATATGAACCGGCCCATTTCAGAGGCCATGACAAAGGATAACCTCATCACGGTACAGGGTGAGATCAGCCTCGAGGATGCCAAAAAACTGCTTCATGAATACAAGATCGAGAAACTGCCTGTTGTGGATGAAAACTACCATCTCAAGGGCCTCATCACCATCAAGGACATCGAGAAGGCTCAGATGTACCCCTGTTCCGCCAAGGATTCCAGGGGCAGGCTGCTTGTGGGCGCCGCCGTGGGCATCATGCCGGATGACATCAAGCGGGTGCATGCCCTGATAAGTGCCGGGGTGGATGTCCTCGTTGTCGATACGGCACACGGACATACCAAAGTGGTCATCGATTCGGTGAAGACCATCAAGAAGCTGTATCCGACCGCTCAGATCATTGCCGGCAATGTGGTGACGAAAGAGGCCACTGCAGATCTCATCGCAGCAGGGGCGAGCGGCATAAAAGTGGGTGTCGGACCCGGGTCCATATGCACCACACGTGTTGTTGCAGGTGTCGGCATGCCGCAGATCACCGCCATCATGGACTGTGCAGCCGAAGCTGACAAGCACGGTATCCCCATAATTGCAGACGGCGGTGTGAAGTTCTCGGGAGACATAACCAAGGCCATAGCCGCCGGTGCGTCGTCGGTCATGATCGGCTCCCTCTTCGCAGGGACGGATGAGGCTCCCGGAGAGCGGATTATCTACCAGGGGAGAACCTACAAGGCCTACCGCGGTATGGGATCCTTAGAAGCAATGAAAATGGGATCCAAGGACAGATACTTCCAGGCGGATGTAACCGAATCGGAGAAATTCGTACCCGAAGGCATCGTGGGCAGGGTTCCCTACCGGGGGTCCATATCGGAGAACGTCTACCAGCTCATGGGCGGGCTCAGAGCCGGGATGGGATATACCGGCTGCAAGGATATCAAGGAATTGCAGAGCAAGGCCAGGATGGTCAAGATCACGGCAGCCGGGCTGAAGGAATCTCATGTTCATGATGTTATCATCGTAAAAGAGGCACCGAACTACAAACTGGAGTCTTAAAGAGACGATGTCCTTTGCGCATCTCCACTGTCATACCCAGTACAGCCTCCTGGATGGAGCCATCAGGATCGGTGACCTCATCGAGACCACAAAGGGCTTCGGCCAGGAAGCTGTTGCCATCACCGACCACGGCGTACTCTACGGTGCTGTCGAGTTCTATGACAAGGCGCAAAAAGCAGGGATAAAGCCCATAATCGGGTGCGAGGTGTATGTTGCGCCAAAGGATATGACCATAAAAGAGCCGATCCCGGGGCTGCCGAAAAACTACCATCTTGTCCTGCTCGCCCAGGATGAAGAGGGCTACCACAACCTCATGAAACTCGTCTCTGTTGCACACATAAAGGGCTTTTACTACAAACCCCGTGTGGACAGGGAGCTGCTTGCCCGGCACAGCGCAGGCCTTATTGCCATGAGTGCCTGCCTGCAGGGCGAAGTCCCCTACTGGCTCCTCAGGGGCAATGAGGAGAAGGCCTTTGACGCACTTGAATTCTACCGGTCGACCTTTGACGGGAGATTCTACCTGGAGATCCAGAGTAACGGCTTGGAGGACCAGAACAGGGTCAATAAACTCCTTATGGATTACTCCAGACAGTACAGTCTCCCTGTCGTGGCAACAAACGACTGCCACTATCTGCGCAGGGAAGATGCAAAGGCCCACGAGGCACTCCTGTGTATACAGACCCAGAGTATGATTCACGACAAGGGTCGCATGACCTTTGAAACGGACCAGCTCTATCTCAAGAGCCCCCAGGAAATGGCCGAGCACTTTGCCTGGGCCCCTGATGCCGTCACGACAACACAGGAGGTGGTCAGCCGCTGCAACCTGGAACTGCCCAGCGGCAAATATTACTTCCCCGTATATCCTATCGATGGGGGCCGGACCCTGGATGACGTGTTTGATGAAAGGGCCAGGGACGGACTCAAAGTGAGGATGGGCAGCGTTGTCGACGATGAATATGCCAGGCGCCTTGAAGATGAACTGGGGATCATCAAATCGATGGGTTTTGCCGGGTACTTTCTCATCGTTTCCGATTATATCCAGTATGCAAAACAGAACGATATCCCGGTGGGTCCGGGACGCGGCAGTGCAGCGGGTTCTCTCGTGGCATACGCCCTGGGGATCACCGATATCGATCCCATACGCTGGAACCTGCTCTTCGAGAGGTTTCTGAATCCCGAACGCAAGAGCATGCCGGATATCGATGTGGATTTCTGCCAGAGCCGGCGTGATGAAGTGATCGAATACGTGAAGAACAAATACGGTCCTGAAAACGTCTGTCAGATAACCACGTTCGGAAATATGAAGGCAAAGGCCGTAATCCGTGATGTGGGCAGGGTCCTGGGTATGAGCTACGCCGATGTGGACAAGATTGCCAAGCTGATCCCCAATGATCTGCATATGACCCTGAACGAGGCCATCAGGGTCGAGCCCAAACTGAAGGAACTCATGGAAAAGGATGCGATGGTCTCGAGGCTCATTGACATCGCAAAGGCCCTGGAAGGCCTCAGCCGGCATGCCTCCGTCCACGCCGGAGGGGTGGTGATCTCCGATAACAGGCCCCTGGTTGACCATGTCCCGGTGTACATGGACAAGAAAGGCATGCTCATCTCCCAGTACGACATGAAACGCATCGAGCAGGTGGGCCTCATCAAGCTCGACATGCTCGGGCTCAAGACCCTCACCGTTATCCAGATGGCCGTGGACATCATCCGCTCAGGGGGGGCCGACTTCGATATCTCGCAGATTCCCCTGGATGACGAACGCACCTACCAGCTCATCAGCGAGGGGGACACATCGAGTGTATTCCAGCTGGAAAGCGGCGGGATGAAGCAGATGCTCAGACAGCTCCGTCCCGAGAAATTCGAGGACATCATCGCTGCCGTTGCGTTGTACCGGCCCGGCCCCATGGACCTCATCCCCTCGTACGTGGAGCGTAAGCACGGCAGGGAAAAGATCGAGTATCCGCATCCCCTGCTCGAGAGCATCCTGAGCGAGACCTACGGGATTATCGTCTACCAGGAACAGGTCATGCAGATCGCACAGAAACTCGCCGGATACTCCCTGGGCAAGGCGGATCTCCTGCGGAGGGCCATGGGCAAGAAGATCGCCGCCGAGATGGCCACACACCGGGAGATCTTCGTGGACGGGGCAGTGAAGAACGGTGTCACCAAGCAGACCGCTGTCGAGATCTTCGACCTCATGGAAAAGTTTGCCAATTACGGGTTCAACAAATCACATGCCGCGGCATATGCCCTGGTGGCCTATCAGACGGCATTTCTCAAGGCGCATCATTTCAAGGCATTCATGGCGGCGAATTTCACCCTTGATCTGAGCCAGACCGAGAAGGTCACAAAACATATTTCCGAATGCAAGGCCAAAGGGGTGGCAATACTGTCTCCCGACATCAATGAGAGCAACTGGGAGTTCGTCGCGTCCGATGAGGGTATCCGGTTCGGACTCGGAGCCATCAAAAACGTGGGCAGGGCAGCGGTGGAAGTGGTCCTGGCCGAGCGGGATGCAAACGGAAGATACACCGATCTTGCCTCATTTCTCGGACGCCTCGCCCTGTCCAAGGTGAACAGACGCGTTGTGGAATCCCTTATCAAGGTGGGGGCTTTCGACAACCTGCACGCAAACCGCAGGGCGCTGTTCGATGTCCTCGATGTACTGTTAGAAGATGCTCAGCGAAAGGCCAGGGATAAGCTCTCGGGGCAGGAGACACTCTTCAATCTCGAGGAATTCTCTGCTGATAACGAACATGACGAGATCGACCTTCCCGACATCCCCGACTGGTCGGAGGACGAAAAGCTCAAGATGGAGAAGGAGGGGGTGGGGTTCTACATATCCGGGCACCCGCTCAAGAAGTATGCGTCCACCATAGACAAATACACGAGTGCGACAACGGCCACCCTGGCAGATACCTCCGGGGTGGTGATTATTGCAGGGGTCCTCAACAACCTGAATGTCACCAGGACGAAAAAAGGCGCGGCAATGGCCAGGGCGGTACTCGAAGATCTTGAAGGGTCTGCCCCTATCATCTTCTTCCCTCAGCACTTCAGTGAATATCAGGACCTTATCACGGGTGAGGCACCCATTATTGTAAAGGCAAAGGTCGGCCAGAACACGGACAACGGGGCGGGAGAGGTGGAAGCCGACCAGGTGGAGCTCTTCGGGGAAGAGGTGCATCCCCTCGATAATGCAGAGGCCATGCTTGCAAGGAAACTGCTCGTCCGACTGCCGTCAAAAATGGCCCCTGAAGAGATAACCTCGCTCAAGGAGATGGTCTCTGAGGCTCAGGGCGCCTGTCAGTTAAGCTTTGAGCTCAGGATCGATGATATGGTGGTGAGTATTGATGCAGGCAAGGAATACATGGTGAAGCCCACCAGAGAATTTCTCGCCAAGATCGCTTCTCTCGTCGGGAGCGCCGGAGTGGAGCTGCAATGAAGAAAAAAGATAAATTCGATGAGATAGACAATGCCCTGAAGGAGCTCAGGCAGAGCATCTCCCGGCTGGAAGGGGTCGATACCGAAGAGATCGCAAAGAAGGTCGAGCAGTTCAGGGAAGAGATCTACACGGGCATATCGCGGTGGAGCAGTGTCGAGCTCGCCCGGCACACCGAAAGGCCGGTGTTCGATGACTATGTCGATGCGATATTTTCCGAGTTCATGGAACTCCACGGAGACAGAATTTATGAAGACGATCCTGCCGTAAAGGGGGGATTTGCGTTTCTGGACGATATACCCGTCATGGTGATCGGCCATGTCAAACGTTCAATCAGACACAAGGATTACGCAAAGTTTCATTACGGCATGGCAAGCCCGTCAGGACACTACAAGACCATGCGCCTGCTCAAGATGGCAGAGAAGTTCAAAAGGCCGGTCATTACCTTTGTGGACACCCCGGGCGCCTATCCCGCCCCTGAGGCGGAGAACAGGGGGCAGTCATTCTCCATAGCCCAGTGCATATCCACCATAGCCGGTTTACGCACCCCGGTTGTGGCATGCATTATCGGTGAGGCAGGATCAGGAGGCGCCCTGGCGCTCGGCTTCGGAGACAGGATCATCATGCTCGAGAACGCCTTCTACTCTTCCATAAGCCCGGAGGGATACTCCTCTATCATGTACGGGGATGTCGCCAATAAGGAGATTGCGGCAGATACGTTGAAGGGCACGGGCAAAGACCTCCATGCAGACGGGATCGTGGATCACCTGATACCCGAGCCCACCGGCGGTGCCCATAACGATCCCCAGGCGGTGATAGCTGAAACCGGGCGCATGATCAGGCAATATGTAGGGGAACTTATGGCCATTGATATAGACAACCTTATTGCAGACAGGGCCGCAAACATTGTACGGCTGGTTCCTCACAAATAAACCGGGACAATTTTTCCTTCGGACAGTGGAAGAAAATTCCCCCAGCTCAAGGTCTTCGGGTGTATTGACGATGAAAACAATGCAATGGCATCATCCTTGCTTATGGTTCATCAGGAGGAAATGATGAAGATAGACCCGAACCTGATAATTGGCGCTGTGACCGGAAAGTCACCTGGTATAAGACCCACTGCCGGGTCCGGCAATTTTGAAGACATTCTGAGCGGTGTTCAAAAAGCTGACACAAAAGAGACGCCCTCTGTTCAGTCAATACAGCAGATGAGCCAGCTCAATCCCTGCAAGGTGACTGCGCTCACCATGAGTGAACAGGCAATCGATATGCTGGATGCGTATTCCAAGGCACTCCTCGATCCTGACTGCAGCCTCAAATCACTCGCTCCCATGGTGGATGATCTGGACGGCATGAAGACAAAACTTCTCGAGGCAAGCTCATTTCTCTCGGACGATGATCCGCTCAAGGGCATCATGAGTGAGACCGCCTCGACACTGCTGGGCGAGGTCATGCGCTTCAAGAGAGGAGATCTGACCGGGTGATGTGGCCCGTCGCCATCGCAGTACTGGGCCTTTTTATCGGGAGTTTCCTGAATGTCTGCATTCACCGGATACCCCGGTCTGAATCGATCATGTGGCCGGCTTCCCACTGCCCAGTCTGCAACAATCCTATCAAGCCGTGGGATAATATCCCCCTGGTGAGCTATATTCTCCTTGGCGGGAGGTGCAGGAGCTGTTCTGCAAAGATATCGCTCAGGTACCCTGTTGTGGAGACTTTGAGCGCCCTGCTTGCACTCAGTATGCTCTACCGGTTCGGACTGACCGTGAGTTTCGGCATTTATTATCTCTGGGCATGTGTTCTGCTCGTCATCACCTTTATCGATATTGATTATCAGATCATCCCGGACAGGCTCTCCCTCGGCGGCATCATCTTGGGGCTGGGGCTTGTCTACTGGCTTCCCCTCACCTACAAAGACGCCATCATCGGCCTTGTCCTTGGCTCAGGCCTGCTCATTGCGGTTATTTACGGGTACTATTTCCTCACAAAGAAGCAGGGGATGGGCGGGGGCGATGTAAAGCTGCTCGGCATGATCGGTGTATTCACCGGATGGCAGGGGGTCCTCTTTACCATCTTTATGGGATCCCTCATCGGAACGCTCTTCGGTCTGCCTTGGGCACTCATGCAGAAAAAGACCATGAAGGCGGCAATTCCCTTCGGCCCGTTCCTGGCTCTCGGTGCACTTATATTCGTGCTGTGGGGGACACAGTTGACAGACTGGTACTTCGGGTTTCTCAGATAGCAGCCGGTTTTCATGCCGAGCCTGTTTGCTCCGGCACAGATCCGCCATGGAGTCTTCATTCTTTTTGTCGATGCCCGTACGGCAATGAGATAATGACAATGCGGTAAAAAATTACTTGATATCCACAAGAATTGTCATGGTATATTAAGTGACAGTGCAGGGTGTGCCCAAGGGGTTATTGGTATTGATCGAAAGGGGTGAAAATTTGTTCCGCTATAAGATTCACAGTGCATTCATACAGGCTGTCTCTCTGATGGTCCTCTCTGTGGTTCTGGCCCTTGCTGTCAATATACTGCGTCCTGAAGGGCTTGTCCTGCCGGGAAACTGGAATCCGTCAACGGCAGCCGGGATGCAGAATCCCGGATTCACAGTGGTTACTCTGGATGAAGCATGGTCATTGTATACCAGTGAGAAAATCCTCTTTCTCGATGCCAGAGAACCGTATGCATATGAGCAGGGACACCTGCCCGGCGCGATTAATGTACCCGTGTCCCGTGTTGAAGAACACTTTGAACAGCTTCAGGCTTTTATAGGCATGGATGTGGTATTTGTGGCGTACTGCGACAGTCCTGGATGCCCTCTGAGTTATGAACTGGCCGGGTTGTTGAAAGCACACGGGATGGCGCCTGTCAGTATTCTGAGACAGGGATGGATCGGCTGGTATGAAGCCGGATTTCCCTATGAAGGGGGCAGTGGCTGAATGAAGAGAACGACATCGAGAGCTGAGAAGATCTCTCTGTGCTTCCGCATGATTTTGGGCATCATCTTTCTCTATGCCGGCCTCATCAAGGTGTTGGACCCCCAGGGGTTTGCCCTTGTCGTGTATAACTACCATATTCTCCCGGGATTTCTCATCAACCTCGCAGCCCTCATCCTGCCCTTGATCGAGGTCATCGTGGGTGCAGCACTGATTTTGGGTGTCCTGGTGCCGGGCGCATCCCTCATTGTATCCTCCCTCCTGATAGTATTTCTCTGTGCGATTGCCGCCGCCCTTATCAGAGGTCTGGATGTCTCGTGCGGGTGTTTCAATACTTCACAGGAGGCAGATCCTCTCACGTGGATGTATCTGGTCAGAGACACTGTCCTGCTTGCCATGGCATGCTTTGTTTTCACCTACGATCAGGGACATTATGGTGTTGTGAATCTCATCCGCGGAAAAGATCAGGCATAACCTCTTGGTTTTTTCCCATTACTCCCGACCCCTGCTCCTCCAATATCTTTCTTTCTGCTCATTCTCCCGATAAACGCTGCAGGGATATCCGGTTGACCCTGAAGGGCTCTCTGGTTTACAATCAACATTCTACAATTATTATGTAATCAGGCAGCTCCATTTTCAGACAATTAACTCATGATTAGGGTTCTGGATGAGCAGTAAAGGAGAAGAACGATGTCAAACTTCGCACAAAAGCATACCAAAATAAGCACGTTGTACCTCTTGACAGACGAAAATCCCAATATGGAGCTCGAGTTGCTCCACCATTCAAAATGGAAGAAAGCGGTACTGATCATCCCGCTTCTGGCCTCTGAATTCACCCATCCTGATAACCGGCCGGTATTCTTGAATATTGCCCGGCAATTGAGCAGTGCCACCTATCTCTCCCAGATAATCTTCGGCCTTGACCGGGCCAGCGAGGAGGACGCCCGTGAACTTGCGATGATCCTCAATGAATGCAATGTGGCCAATTATCTCATCCAGCATAATGACGGCCCCGGATTCACATCCGTCTATCAAAAACTTTCAGATGCCGGTTTCGGGCTCACCGCACCCGGCAAGGGCAGGAACATGTTCATGTCCTTCGGGATTGCCCTGGCAATGGGAGCCCAGAGTATCGGGATTGTGGACGCGGATATCAGAACATTCAGGAGAGAACAGCTGGACAGGCTCTTCTATCCGGTTCAGGTGCTGGGCTACCAGTTCAGCAAGGCGTTTTATGCGAGAATCAAGGAACAGCAGCTCTACGGCAGGGTCAAAAGACTCCTTTTAGACCCGTTGCTCATAGCGCTGAAGAGAAAGTTTACCGAGACCCAGGAGGAAAAGGTCCTGCGTCTTGTGGACTTCCTGCTCAATTTCAACTATCAGCTCTCCGGAGAGGTGGTATTTGACGGCCAGCTGCTCAAACGCATGCAGTTTGCCACGAACTGGGGAGTGGAAATCTTTACCCTCATCGAGGTGTACCGCAAGGCTACCAATTCCGCCCAGGTGGAGATCTGTGTGGAGCCGTTCGACCACAAACATCAGCCGGTGTCCGAAGATAACCGCAATGCCGGTCTCTATAAGATGGGGATCGATATCGTGACCACACTGCTCAGTGCCCTGGTCATCGAGGAAGGGCTTGTCATATCGGAGCATTTTATCAGGGACCTTACCACGACTTATCTGAGTGTGGCTGATGATCTTATCAAGATGTATGCGGATAATGCCGCCTACTGCGGACTCCTCTACGATACGAACAAAGAGGAGGCAATGGTGGACGATGTGTTCAAGAACGTCATCCTCTTTGCCGGAGATCTTCTGCTCTCTCCATCGTTCATAGTCAACCGTCTCAGTTCCTATGTCAGTGCCCATGACGAGTTCAAATCGTTCATCGAAGACGGCCTGCTGGCGGTGATCGAGCAGACCGCTCAGAATATCCGCTCCGAAATCTACGAGACCCCGAAAACGGTTTCCTGGGAGCGGGTAATACGAAAGCTCCCCACTATCATCAATGAGATTGTCGACGTGGTAGAGAGCGAAAAGAAGCTCTACCGGTAATGCATCGAGGTCTGCGAGAGCAATGATCCAAACCGCGGCATGGGGGATTCCGAATACTGCTTTTTAAAGAAAATCAAGGTCGTCCTGTCAGCTGCAGCCGGGACATCCTGTCCGGAGCCTCTTCTGATCCGTGCTCCTTACCAGTGGGGCTGATTCCCTATCCGGGCCCCCATTACCTCGAGGGTGTCCATGACAACCACGAATGCATTCGGATCGATCTTCGATACCATTTTCTTCAGAATGGGCAGGTCCTGAAAGGCGATCACGCTGTAGAGGATCCGCTTGTCTTCTCTCTTGTATCCACCGATCCCCTCGATAATCGTGACCCCCCTCCGGTTCTTCTTGAGGATTTCCTCCGAGAGTTTTTCCCACCGGTCTGATATGATGAATACCACCTTTCTCTTGCTGAGTCCCATGACCACGACATTGAGCACCTGGGTGTTCACATACAGGTAGACGAGGGTGTACAGGGCCCCTTCGAGAGAGAACATGGTTGCTGCAAAACCGAGCATTATTCCGTTGAAGAACAGGACCGTGGTCCCCAGTTTTATGGAAAAGAGCTTCTGCAGAATCACGGAGAGGATATCGGTACCCCCTGCTGATCCCAGAGAACGCAATACAATGCCGCTGCCTACGCCGTTTACGATCCCTGCCAACAGGGCACTGAGGATCTTGTCGTGAATGGGAACAGTGATGGTGACAGTAAAGAGCGCCAGAGAAAAGATTGCCATCCCGATCACGCTGTAGACGAAGAACCGTCTCCCCACTATCGACCAGCCGATGATGAAGATGGGTATGTTCAGGAGCAGATAGGCCCAACCGACGGAGAGCGGCGGGAAAAAATAGTGGATGAGGAGTGCCACCCCCGTGAATCCAGAGCTCAGGAAGTGTTGCGGCACAAGGATTCCGTTTACCGCAACGGCACATAAGACGCTGCCCACGGTCAGAAGAACAAGATTCCAGGTTATTTCAGTAGCAGAATGCAAGACATCAGAACCATTTCCTTTTTCCTTTTCCTGTTCGCCCATGACACACCTTTTTGTTCCTGTGGTATGGTTCTCTTCTTAAAAAGAGTATGGCTCAGCGTTATCTGGATGCGAATCTGTTCTCATGGGGTGAGAGCTTTTCTGTCTGTATGGATGCATCTAACCTTCTATTATCATGAATAATTCGGTAAGACCACCCCTTAATCCTGAAGATATGCAATACAGGAGATCTCGATGAGGACATCCCTGGGGAGCCGGGATACCTCGATTACCTGACGTGCAGGTTTTGGGTCCTGCGGGAAGAATGAAGCATATAGTTCATTCACTATATTGAAATCATTCATGTTCTTCAGGAATATCTCCACTTTTACCACGTGCTCGAAACTGGAGCCTGCCTGCTTGAGGATCGCCCCGATATTTTTCAGCGTCTGAGAGGTCTGCTCTTTAATTCCTCCGGTTATAATGGTGGCGCTTGCAGGATTCAATGGGATCTGCCCGGACACGAACAAGAAGTTGCCGGCAATGATTGCCTGTGAATATGGACCGATGGCCTGCGGGGCCTTGTCTGTCTTGATCTGGGAAACACTCTTTCTCGTCATGGAACCCTCCTGTACATCCATGCGGTGCCGCGGTCAATTTTCTGATTCATCGGTACTGCAAATGGACAAGCAATAAGTTATCTTTTATCTTCTGCAAAGGATGTCGTATATGCTGCAAGATGCATGGCCGAACATCACGGGGAGCTTTCTTGTCAGGATTTGGGCAGCTCTTTTTCATATACAAAAGATGCCATGTTGGTAATGAGCCGGATCAGGTAGTCGATATCGGCCTTGACCCTTGTCCCTTTCGGCGTTTGTTTCGTCCGGAACGAGTCCTGAATCTTCGTGAGTTTCTCCAAAAGGGTTTCGATATCCTCGATAGTCCGCAAGACCGTAACTTTTCCGTTTTCCAGGACGATCAGGTTGTCTAAAATGTCAAACCCATGACGCATGGAGTATCTCCTTTCATGATGTTGTTTTAGTAGTACCATATTCATGTCCGGCTCGTCCATGATCTTTGTCATTCATTGCAGGACGTTATTGATGAGGCCGCATGAAAGACGTGGGTGAAGATGTTATTCCGTGGTGTGAAAGAGGGGTCAGCGCCGAAACCTTTCATGATGGCATCGTGTATCGTTTCAGGGTACGATCACCTCTCTCCCCCGCTTCTTCAAGAAGGGGTGTGTGCAAACTATAGTATTGATTGAATACCATGGTGGTGGTACACGTATGAGAAGAGATAAACAAACTTTTTTACCGGGAATTCTTTTGGTATATGCATTGACCGAGGTGGGCGAATTCATATATAGGGAGCTGCAGCATGAACTCTGTTTTCATGTATACTTCAAAGTATGATCAGTATAACCTTGGTGATCAGCATCCGTTCAAACCCTATAAGGCCACCATGGTATATGAACTCTGCTACCGCTACGGGCTCTTTGACGAACCGTGGATTTCCATTGTCGAGCCTGAGGCGGCAGATGAGGCGGCAATGCTGGAGTACCATGCACAAGACTACATCGATGCCTTAAAGGCTGCCAACAGCGGATCCTTCGATTTCACCATGCTGGAGTATGGTCTTGGAACATCGGATAATCCGGTGTTCAAAGGTGTCTACGAGTTTTCCCTCCTTGTTTTAGGGGCGACCCTGAAGGCTTCCCAACTCATCGTTACAAACGAAGCTGACATTGTTTTCAGCCCGGTGGGCGGCCTCCATCATGCCGGATATGCCAATGCCGAGGGCTTCTGTTATGTGAACGATATCGTGATTGCAATCAAGCGGATGTTGAAGAGCGGCTGCGAGAGAATTCTCTATGTGGATATCGACGCCCACCATGGCAATGGGGTACAGGATGCATTCTACGACCGCGATGATGTCCTCGTCATATCGTTTCACCAGAGTGGAGAGACCCTGTATCCCTGGGTCGGATTCGAGAATGAAATGGGTGAGGGAAAAGGGCTGGGATACACGGTGAATATACCGCTGTCTGAATACACGGATGATGAAGCGTATTCCAGGGTCTTTCAGGAGATATATCCGCCCCTGGTCAAAGCATTCAAGCCGCAATGCGTTGTGGCACAGATCGGGCTCGATACCCTGAAGAAAGATCCCCTGACCAACCTGCGGCTGACGAATAACGGATACTGTGATGTCATTGCACAGATACGGAACAGCTGTGATAAGGTGCTTGCCCTGGGCGGGGGAGGCTACAGCGTGCCCGATGTCGTCAGGGGATGGACGCTGGCATGGGCAGAGCTCAATGACTTGAAGCCGCATGATCCCTATCAGGGACTCATCGGCGGCGCTCTGCTCGGGCATGGTAACAGTGTCGATGAACTCAGGGATTCCCCCTACCGGATAGCTCCCAGATTGAAAGATGATGTAAACAGATACCTTGATTCCAAGATAGCCTTTATCAAGGAGAACATATTTCCTGTTCACAACATCCCTCAGGGATAGATAAGAGCCCACTCCCTGCGGTTTTTAAGTGATGGTTTTTTAAGACAACGGATCGGGTAATTTTTAAAAGAGGCATCCAAGCCGCAAGAACGAATGGAGAATACACATACGTTCTTGCCATTATGTTGCATTTTACATTTCAGGCGTTATGCATTAATGAAGTATGACCAGCTGATTGCGGTAATTGTACAAAAACCATGGAGGCATTATGATGGGTGATGACTCGAAAGGATACACCTTTACCGACAAGAGAGGGGAAAACAGGGAGGAATCGGCCCGGAAGGAGCATGGGTCGGTCAACGGGCCTGACAGTCCCGGACAGGGAGGTGCCACATCGGCACTGCCCGTGATCGATTTTCCCACGCTGATCATGAGTTTCGCCTCTGCGGCGATGATAAGCCTCGGCAGGGTGCCCGATCCCATGACAGGGCAGGTAAGCAAAGACCTGGCGCTGGCCAAGCAGAATATAGACATCATCTCACTGCTTCAGGAAAAGACCAGGGGGAATCTGCTTCCTGAGGAGGTGAACCTGGTCGAAGGAATCCTCTATGAGTTGAGAATATGCTATGTCGAAGCAAAAAAAGGGGAAAAATGAAAAAGAAACTACTCTCAACGGGCATACTCGTGATGGTTGCCGTATGTTCGGCATTCATCGGGATCTTCATAGCAACCTCTTTCAATCTGTCCTCTGAAAGTGAAGCGCTGCCATTCTGGAGAGAGGGTGCAAGCACCTCTCCCAACCATGTGGTCATGCCTTCTCTGAGTACACTGGCGAAGACCGCAAGCCCCACCGTGGTGAATATACGAACCACGAAGAAGTTCCTGGGAAGGGACTTGTACAAGCATTTCGAGGGACCGGGAGGAGAGAATGACTGGTTTGATGAATTTTTCCGGAAGTTTTTTGACAAGATTCCCGAGCAGGATCTGAAACAGAAATCTTTAGGGTCCGGATTCATCATCTCAAGGGACGGATATATCCTTACGAACAACCATGTCATATCCGAATCCGAAGAGATCTTCGTATCCCTGTCCGATAATGAGGAATACAAGGCCACGATCGTGGGCAAGGATGACAATACCGATATTGCACTGATCAAGATCGATTCAGACAGGGATGATTACCCTGTTGCAGTACTCGGCGATTCGAATGCCCTTGAGATCGGGGACTGGGTTATTGCTATCGGCAATCCGTTCGGCTTCGGACATACCCTGACCCAGGGGATAGTATCGGCCAAGGCCCGGGTCATCGGCGCCGGGCCCTATGACAATTTTATTCAGACAGATGCGGCCATCAATCCGGGCAATTCAGGCGGACCGCTCATCAATATGGACGGGCAGGTAATCGGCATAAATACCGCGATCATATCTTCGGGCCAGGGCATCGGGTTTGCCATTCCCATCAATATGGCAAAAGAGATACTGTCCGAGCTGAAAGACACGGGCGAGGTGGCCAGGGGATGGCTGGGAGTCGCCATACAGGAAGTGACGCCTGAGATCGCACGCGCCGTGGGCCTTGATGAAGCAATAGGGGCCATGGTCTCCGCAGTCTATCCTGGTGATCCTGCGGACAAGGCCGGGGTGAAAAAAGGCGATATCATTCTCACGATCAATGATCAGAGTATTGATGATCCGCGGGGTTTGACCCGATACATCGGAAGCCTCAAGCCCGATGCAAATGTCACCATAGTAGTCTGGCGTGATGCCAGGCGGGTGGAACTTCAGACGAAACTCGAGAAGCGTACCGAGGACCATATTGCGAGCCTCGGGCAGGGAAGCGGTGATGCCGATGAGGTGAAAGACCGTTTCGGCCTCGTTCTCAGGGAGATCACCCCTGACATTCAGAGCCAGTTCAACCTCGGTGACACAAAAGGTGTTCTCGTTGTGGATATAGATCCGAACGGAAGCGCTGCTAAAAGCAAGATCCAGAAAATGGACATCATCAAAGAGGTGAAGGGCACAAAGGTGAACGGCCTCGATGACTATCTAGGTGTCATTGAGGGATTGAAAAAGGGCCAGACAGTATTGCTCCTGATTGAGCGAGACTCGAAGCCGTTATACGTTGCGGTTGATATAGAGTGAACATACAGGCACCGGCAAAGATAAACATCTATCTCAAGGTAGTTGGGCGGAGAGAGGACGGATACCATGAATTAAGGACTATCATGGTGCCCATCTCGCTGTTTGATGAAATTATCCTGGAACCTGCAGATGCAGGCATTCATCTCGATGCTCCAGGATGCAACTGCGCCGATGCTGACAACCTCGTCTACAAGGCTGCCGCGCTCTTTTTTGAATATACCGGGAAACCACCCGGTATATCCATCCGCGTGAATAAACACATTCCCATTGGGGCCGGCCTCGGGGGAGGGAGTTCTGATGCGTCCAGCGTACTTCTCGGACTGAACGATCTCTTTCAGACAAACCTCAGTACCGGTGATCTTATGGCATTGGCTGCCCGGCTGGGAGCTGACTGCCCGTTCTTCATTCTCAGACGCCCGTTGCTCATGGGTTCCCGAGGGGACGAGGTCATCCAGGAGGTGTCTCTTCACGAGCGGGAATACCTCCTGGTAATTCCACCCTATTCACTCTCGACAGCTCAAGTTTACGCGGAAGTAAAGTCCCCATTGACTCCTGATGTAGTTAGATTTACAATAGATAACAAAGGATACAATGTAATTGCGCCGGAGCAGTGGTTAGAGAACGATCTCGAGGCCGCAGCATTTGGTATATGTCCTGAGCTTAAGTTGATCAAATCGGAGTTGATTAACGCTGGGGCATTGGGAGTATTGATGTCGGGAAGTGGTTCATCAGTCTTTGGCGTATTTAAAGATAGAGATCACTTGTGTAATGGATTGAGCCGCTTGGAGCGGCATGACGGGTACAGCTACATACCCACAACAACATTGACGGGGGAAAGGTATGGAAATAACAGAGGTTAAGGTGTTTCCGGTCAAGGATAACGATAAACTCAAGGCATATGCTTCAGTTGTGTTCGACGACTGTTTTGTTATCCGGGATCTCAGGGTAATCAGTGGGACATCAGGCTTGTTTGTAGCCATGCCTTCACGTAAAAGGAAGGACGGAACATTCAGGGACACCGCTCATCCCCTTAACATGGAGACGCGCGACAAGATCGAAAAGTCTATTTTGGAACTGTACGAACAAAAGATTGCCAACGAAGTTTAATTTTACTATAGTGCCCTCCCAATAATTGAGTTCTCTCAACTACTGGGATGTCGTCTAATGGCAGGACACGAGATTTTGGATCTCGTTATGGTGGTTCGAATCCACCCGTCCCAGCCAAGAAATCTTTTGAGGAGAAAGCATATATGGAGTCAAGCATCTGTGTATTTACCGGTAATTCCAACAGGCCTCTAGCTGAGAGTATATGCGGTATCTTGGGAATAAAGATCGGCAACGGCGAGGTGAAGAAGTTCTCTGACGGTGAAACATCCGTCGATATCCATCAGAGTATCCGTGGCAAGGATATCTTCATCGTACAGTCCACCTGCTCTCCGACAAACGAGCATCTTATGGAACTTCTTATCATGCTTGATGCCATGCGGCGGGCATCTGCAAAAAGGATAACCGCGGTCATCCCGTACTTCGGGTATGCGAGGCAGGACAGGAAGGCATCGCCACGCACTCCCATCACTGCCAAGCTGGTTGCCAACCTGCTCGCCGTATCAGGTGCCCACAGGGTCCTCACCATGGACCTCCATGCAGGACAGATACAGGGTTTCTTTGATATCCCTGTGGACAATCTCTATGCCAAACCCGTGGTGCTGAAGTACATCCAGGGAAAGTATCCGAATAATCTGTGTATCGTATCCCCTGATGCAGGCGGTGTGGAGCGGGCTCGGGCCTATGCAAAGCCCCTCAAGGCCGACCTTGCCATTATCGACAAGAAACGGGAACGGGCGAATGAATCCGATGTCATGCACATCATCGGTGATGTTGCCGGCAAGACCTGTCTGATCGTCGATGATATGGTGGACACCGCCGGTACGCTGACCAATGGTGCCGTGGCACTGAAAGAGGCCGGGGCTGCGAGTGTGGCGGCGTGCTGTACCCATGCAGTGCTTTCAGGTCCTGCCATCAGCCGGATAGATTCATCTCCTCTCGAGGAAATTGTTGCCACGGATACGATTCCGCTGAAAGGCGATGCCACCATGTGCAAGAAGATTACGATCTTAAGCGTTGCAAACCTTCTTGCAGAGGCAATCAAACGGATATACGAAGAGGCCTCGGTAAGCGAACTGTTCATGTGAGATTTTGAGGCTGATCCCGCTTCCCGCTTCGCCTCTGGCTTCCGTCTTCGCTAAGGCTACGTCGGACTCGACGCAGGACAATTCGGCAGGACAGCCGAATTGGACGAACTTCAGTTTCGCCCGCAGGGTGAGGTCCATGGATGGACCGAATCACAAGTCGCC
>ERZ795057.716-NODE-716-length-32857-cov-9.740168_pt1 | contig 32857 bp, 27 predicted proteins | sample MGYA00375141_ERZ795057 | MGnify/ENA primary metagenome ERZ795057 (study PRJEB30186, sample SAMN05720163) | activated sludge metagenome | isolation source: Anaerobic digester | place: Hong Kong | collected 2015-01-26 ...
CTCATGGCGCTTTTGGCGATAATATACATATCCACCGTACAGTTGAAGGTCTGGCCCTGGGCAACCTGGAATTCCGTAAGCTGCGGACTGCCTAACCCACCGGAACCATACCAGCCTACATAGTCGCCTGATGTCCATGTGGCGCTGTTGTCGATGTCTTTCCATACATCCAGGTAATAGTTACCAGGATTAACATTTGTGAGGGTGAACGAAACTGTTGCACCGGAACCTGTGACGGCGCCGTATTTGATGGGTTGGTTGTACAGCCAGTTGTCATAGGAAGTGTAGAGACTGACCTTGGCGTTCGACAGATCGCCTGATACCCCGGCAGGGAAGCGGGCCGTGCCGGTAACCTGGGTTACGGCCGGAAGAACTGTTAATGCGGCGTTTCCGGTGGCGGAACCGCCTTTGCCATCGGTAACCGTAACCGTTACCGAGTGGGCGCCTTCGGCCGAAGGAGCAGTCCAGGATACACTGGCACCACTGCCGGTTATGGCCCCCCCGGTGACTACATAGGAGTATGTCAGCGGATCATTGTCGGGGTCCGTTGCCACTACGGTGATGGATGCAATGCCATTGGCATTGACACTCGGAGGATTAACAGTGACGCTGGATACTGCCGGGTTTTTGTTTGAATCATCCTTCTTGTCGCAGGATTGCAATCCGGCTGCAATAAAAAGGGCAAGAAAAAGAATCATGGGTAAATGTTTCATTTTCATTGAGGTGGGATTTAGGTTAGTACTGGGTTTATAGGAATGCCAAACTTTTTAACACCGGGACAGAACAATAAAAATTCTTACGCTGGAAAGTTAGGAGGAGACAATAGAGTAATGGCAGGGTCAATTATACCTATACAAATATAGCGTATTTTAAGAAAAAGTCAATATGTACAGGCTTAAAAAAGTCTTGAATCAAGCCTGAATTCAATGTTACAGAAATCAATTCCAGAAGGCGGCGGGTGTGGTAATTTTTATGCTGTTTATTTTTTCGTCAGGTCCCACCAGGCATCTTCAAAGAAGTATGCGCTGACAAGGTCTTTTGGCGTGAATTCGAAATAGTAGTTAACCGGAGTGATGGCATGGGGGGCGTTTTGCCATAATTCACCCGAAGGTTCTTCCGGTTCAAAAATAGCTTTGATGCGGCTTTTAAAATCGACTGGCGACCTTTTCCTTGAATCGCAGATCACATAGAACGGTTTGCCGGCCTCGCGACATACCAGGGCCAGCGGATAGGTGCCTATTTTATTGGTGAATCCGTCTTTAAATACATTGTCGGCACCCATTACGGCAAAGTCGATTTCATGAATAAACCTGCCAATGGCCGCTTCGTTGATAAAATGGACCTTACAGCCAAAGTCGCTCAATACCCTGGCCTGAAGCTTGCCCTCATATACCGGGCCCGACATTGTCTGGTAAACGGAGGGAAAAATATTGTGGGTAGCCAGATGCTCAAAAAGGATATGGATACTGGAACTGTTGCTGTGTAAAAGTATCTTCTTCCCCTGAAAACCAATCAGGCGCTCCATTCTTTCGGCCGCCTGTCCGATGCTTTCACTCCATATCTGGGTATAGGTACTGATAAAACGCGTAATCCGGGCAATCGTCTTTTCCTGTGTCCAGGATTCGCCGTCCGCCTGATCCAGCAGATCGTAAAATTGCTGCATGAAATGGTGGAGTACCGCCAGGTCGGGAAAATGGTTGATCACCTTGTCAAGATTCGTTCGCAAAAAGTTATGATCTATATCTGTTCCGTTGATATAAGTCTGTATACTCTTTATAATTTTTTCCAGAATTGCCGCTGAACCGGAATAATTATCCGACAGGAGTTCCCGAATTTTCAGTTGAAATGACATTTTACTTAACGATCTGAATAACAAGGAAAAAAAGAAATACCGAAGCAGACTATTATGCGTAGCTGAAAGGCGTTAATATCAAAATTGATTACCTTTGCAAAAGTAAACCATTCAGTTCAAATTAACCCATTTATTAAGATGTCAGAACGAATTTTCGATAAGGTGAAACCCGGCGTTGTTACCGGTAATGATGTTCAGGAAGTCTTCAGGATTGCTAAGGCAAACGGCTTTGCCATGCCGGCTGTGAATGTGGTAGGCACCGACTCGGTGAACGCGGTGATGCAGGCTGCGAAAGAGGTAAATGCGCCTGTTATCATTCAGTTTTCCAATGGTGGCGCGCATTTCTATGCAGGCAAATTTCTGAGCAACGAAGGCGAACGTGCGGCCATTGCCGGCGCAGTCAGCGGAGCCAGGCACGTGCACATGCTGGCCGAAACCTATGGGGTGCCGGTGATTCTGCATACCGACCATGCGGCGAAGAAATTACTCCCGTGGATTGACGGGCTGCTCGATGCCGGAGAGAAGTTTTATGCCGAAACCGGGAAACCGCTTTTCAGTTCACACATGCTTGACCTGTCGGAAGAAAGCCTGCAGGAAAATATTGAAATCTGCAGTAAATATCTGGCCCGCATGAGTAAAATGGGTATGACCCTCGAAATTGAACTCGGGGTAACCGGCGGAGAGGAAGACGGGGTGGACAACACCGGGGTTGACAGTTCGAAGCTTTACACCCAGCCCGAAGATGTGGCTTATGCTTATGAAGCGCTGATGAAGGTGAGCGACCGTTTTACCATTGCTGCGTCATTTGGTAATGTTCACGGGGTTTACAAGCCCGGTAACGTCAAATTGCAGCCGGTCATTCTGAAGAATTCACAGGATTACATCCAAAAGAAATTCAATACAACCGACAAGCCGGTGAATTTTGTATTCCACGGCGGTTCGGGATCCAGCCGCGAAGAGATCCGTGAAGCCATCTCCTATGGTGTGATCAAGATGAACATTGATACCGACACTCAGTGGGCTACCTGGGAAGGTGTTATGAATTACTACAAGAAAAATGAAGGCTATCTTCAGGGCCAGATCGGTAATCCGGAAGGTGACGACAAGCCAAACAAAAAGTATTACGATCCGCGTAAATGGCTTAATGAAGCCCAGAAATCGATGATCGCCCGGTTGAAGGTTGCATTTGAAGACCTGAACTGCAAGGACAGAAATTAGTGCTGTCCGGTAGTAGAAATGAAGCAGCCCCGGGTTTTGTTCCGGGGCTGTTTTGCTTCTGTCAGGTTTCTTAATGGCTTTGACCGCGTTTTCAGGTTCAGACGAAAAGTGCCACGGTTTTATTTTTCGCGTATTAATATCCCATCGAAATTAAAATTTCCTTGGGGTGTATGCTGAGCACCGGGATGGGTGAGTGGTGCACCATCTGTTGCGCGTAAGGCCCCAGCCAGAGGTTGGAGGCGGACTTTTCCTGTTCAGTCATGATGGAGAGCAGGTTGGCATCGGATTGCTTGGCGTATTCCATAATAGTGGTTGCAATGTTATCGGCCTCCAGTTCAACAATAAAATGCTTTACGCCATGCTCTTTGAGGTATTTGGCGGTCTGTTTAGCATAGCTCATTACCGTACCCCTTACATTTTCGATGGTTGTGGTATACACGGCCAGGATATGAACTTCAGCATCGAACATTTTCGCCAGATCGGCTGTAAACGGGACTTTCTGCCTGGTTTCCATGGTACTGTCCATCGGCAGCACAATTTTTTTCAATTCCCGCTCCACATGTATTCCTGTCCTGATGGTAATCACCGGGCAGGGGGCTGCTGAAACAATGCGGTTGGCATTGCTTCCGATCCATAACTCCTCAAAGCCTGAAGATCCGTGGGTACCGGCAACAATCAACCATGCATCTGACTCCTTGGCCTGATTTACCACTTCACGGTAAACTTTACCTTCCCGGATGATGTAGTCGAGCCTGGATTTCGGAAGATCTTTTTCATACTTGTTGATCAGTCGCGTAAACTGATGTTCCACTTCCTCAAGGAGATCATCAGAAAGATCTGATGAAAGGATGGTTTTGGTCGTATTGGGATTGTTCACCCACAGCATCAGTAAATTCGACGCTGATTTTGCGGCTATACTGATTGCATGCTCAAGGGCATTGATTGAACAATCAGAAAAATCGATGGCGGAGATAATGGTTTTCATGGCGGGTTTAGATTACGGTCAAGCTAAAATATGAAATATTTACAAATATTGCAAAAGTCCCGGAAAATCTTCATTGAATCTGACTTGTACAAGCAGGCTTTAAAAAAATCTCTGAAAGTGGGCAATCCTGTTTGATGCAAAAATATAATAATCAGTGGAATATTAATCTGAACATGCAAATCGGTGGATGATCAGATTTATTCACTGCTGGCTGGTAAAGCCAGGGGTGGTGGATTTATTTTATCGCTTACCGTAAATGCGTTGGGATAATCCGCCTTTATATTGTGCAGAAAACCTTCTGCTTCGAGCCTGGTCCTGAAATCACCCACCCTCACGCGGTAGTATGGTTCTTTAAATGACAAATAGGCTTTTGTTTCGTGATAACGGGATGAGAAACGGTTAAGTGCATCGGTCGCTTTCCGCTTTGAATTGGTTCCTGAATCGAAGAATATTTGTACCCTCCATCCGTCAAGCGTACTCTGATGCCGGTTGAGGTATTTATGCTTTTCAATCAGCAGATCGATGCGCTCATCTCCGATAATCTGAACCTGCCCCTCTTGGGCAAAAGCAATGACCCCCCAAAGGGTAAAAGAAATAATGGTGATAATAAGTCGCATGAATCATTAACGCGTTGAGATCGAGTATATTTCTTTTGGCTGAATACTCAGTACAGGCACCGGAGAGTGATTGACCATTTGCTGGGCATAAGGGCCTAGCAGAATGTTCGATGCTGTTGTTTCCTGCTCGGTCATAATGGCAATCAGGTCGGCATTCACTTTCCGGGCATATTCTATGGAAATATTGGTGATATTGTCAGCCTCCAGGCTCTCGGTGTGATGATTGATCCCTGCATCCGTCATATATTTCTGCACCTGGCGGGCGTAATTGTCAACTTTTCGCTGAACAGCCCTGATCGAGGTGGAATATAAAGCCAGAATATGAATATCTGCATTGAATAATTTTGCCAGTTCTACGGTAAAAGGAACTTTCTGACGGGTGTCGAGGGTGCTGTCGATGGGCAGTACAATGCTTTTTATGCCTTCCGGACCAATATTGAAATCGTACCTGACGGTAATAACAGGACATGGAGCATACGAAACAATCCGGTAGGCATTGCTGCCGATCCAGAATTCCTCATATCCCGTTACACCGTGGGTGCCGGCAATGATCAGGGAAGCGTCGTTATATTTAGCCTGATTGGCAATTTCCTGGTAAACCTTTCCTTTACGGAGTTTATAAGATAATTTGCCATGTTTGAGCTGCCCTTTTTTCGACTTCATGATTTCTTCCATATTCCTGATGGCTTCCTCACGGAACTCGTTCACTTCCGCTGAAAAGGCAAAGTCCTGGTTCGTATGGCTGTCAACCCAGACCATCATGACGTTACTTTTTACATGGTTGGCGAAAGCAATGGCATAATCGAGGGCATGCAGTGAGCCCTTCGAGAAATCAATGGCAACAACTATCTCTTTCATGGCATCTTGGGATTGAAATGACCGGCACTGTTATCTGGGGCTAAGATATGGATTTTTATTGGAATGAAATCTGCACAGATTATCAAAATAATTCAAACCTGAACAACCCTTCAGCGAAACGCGCGGAAATCCGAACATGATCTGGCGCGATAAACGGGAGATTCCGAAGCAGCATTGCCATCCTGATTTTGCGGCATTCTTTACGTCATCTCTTTGGTTATCAACCGGATGTTGCTCATAAACTTTATTTTCCCCTGAAGATAACTTAAACAATGGCCGGGATCAATATACATTTATTCTTTACCTTTGTCATTCTCTTAAAAACGTATGATGAACACTAACCTGGATGCCACTGCTGATCACCTGAGCGCTGCCGAGCGTGAAATTGAAAAGGTGCTTCGTCCCGGTGACTTTGCCGACTTCTCAGGCCAGCCCGGGGTAGTGGAGAATCTCCGGGTTTTCGTACAGGCTGCAAGGTTACGTGGAGAGTCCCTGGATCATGTACTGCTTCACGGCCCCCCCGGATTGGGGAAGACTACCCTTTCGCACATCATTGCCAACGAAATGGGCGTCAACATCCGCATTACTTCGGGGCCGGTGCTCGACAAACCCGGAGACCTGGCCGGATTGCTTACCAATCTGGAACCGAATGATGTGTTGTTTATTGATGAAATCCACCGGCTGAGCCCGGTGGTGGAAGAGTATCTGTATTCGGCCATGGAGGATTTCCGGATTGATATTATGATCGAAACCGGTCCCAATGCCCGCAGTGTGCAGATTCAACTCAGCCCATTCACCCTGGTTGGCGCCACCACCCGCTCGGGGTTACTCACCGCCCCCCTGCGGTCACGTTTCGGCATCAATGCCAGGCTTTCTTATTACGATGCAGCAACCCTGGAAAAAATTATTCTGCGTTCGTGCGGAATCCTGAAGGTTGATATCTCTCCGGATGCGGCTTCCGAGATCGCGCGCCGGAGCAGGGGAACACCCCGCATTGCCAATCTGCTGCTGCGCAGGGTGCGCGATTTTGCCCAGATCAAGGGGAATGGTTCCATTGACCTGAAAATTGCGCAATTTGCCCTGTCGGCATTGCTGGTCGATAAAAACGGGCTGGATGAAATGGATAACCGGATTCTGGCGACCATCATCGACAAGTTCCGCGGGGGCCCGGTCGGGCTTACGACCATAGCTACCGCCGTTGGCGAAGATCCGGGTACCATCGAAGAGGTATATGAACCTTTCCTGATTCAGGAAGGTTATCTTATGCGCACCCCCCGCGGCAGGGAGACAACCCCCATGGCATATTCCCACCTGGGGAAGATTAAACCGGGCAATCAGGCTGAATTATTCTGATCCGGCCGGGTTTTCAGCGATTGCTGTTCCGGAGTGATGCTGAATAAACGGGGATTTGTCTGAAAATCGCTTTTAAAGAATGGTTACGCCGCAGCTTGGCACGGCATTGCTGACTGTTTATTACACATGTTATTGATAGTTAATGTTTTTGCGTGGATATTGCTTTTCATCAGCCGGAAGATATGAACCTCAGGACCGAACTTACGCAACTGATCAAAACCAGAGCCGGGGAGCTTGGCTTCTCGTTCTGCGGCATCAGCCGGGCCAGGCGACTGGATGAGGAAACTTCGCGCCTGGAGCAGTGGCTGAAGGAAGGCCGGCACGGTAAAATGTCCTACATGGAAAACCATTTCGATAAAAGGCTCGATCCGCGCCTGCTGGTCGATGGCGCCCGTTCGGTGATTTCACTGCTGATGAATTATTATCCGTCCGCAGCGGAAAAGTATACTTCTCCCCTGAAAGTATCGAAGTACGCGTGGGGCGCCGACTATCACACGGTTATCAGGGAAAAGTTGTACGTGTTGACCGGGCTGCTGCAGGAGAAGGCGGGAGAATTTAATTTCAGGGTTTTCACCGATTCGGCTCCGGTGCTAGACAGGGCCTGGGCGGTAAATGCCGGCCTTGGCTGGATTGGTAACAATACCATGATGATTACCCGCCGCCATGGCTCCTTTTTCTTTATTGCCGAGATCATTACCGATCTGGAATTTGACTACGACCAGCCCTTTGGCGGCAATTACTGTGGCGACTGTACCCGCTGCATCGATGCCTGCCCTACGGGAGCCATCATCGGGCCCCGGCAGCTGGACGCTTCCAGATGTATTTCATACCTTACCATTGAGCTGAAGGATGAAATTCCCGCTGAATTTAACGGAAAGGTCAATGGCTGGATCTTCGGATGCGATATTTGTCAGGACGTTTGTCCCTGGAACCGGTTTTCCCTGGCCAATACAGAAGAACAGTTCAGCCCGGCAGGCGAGTGGGTGGAGTGGAGCCGCGATGCATGGGAGCAACTGGAGAAGCCCGTATTCGGAAGTGTATTTGGTAAATCAGCGCTGAAGCGGGCAGGTTTTAAGAAACTGAAAAACAATGTTACCTTTGCCGGTCATTCTTTCATTGATGAATCAGGATATGGAAAAGACAGCGATTGAGATCAATTCGGAAATCGGGACGCTGGAGGGGGTAATCATTCACTCTCCGGGAAGCGAAGTGGAAAATATGACGCCCAACATGGTTCAGCGGGCGCTTTACAGCGATATTCTGAACCTTACCGTGGCCGGAAAGGAATACAGCCAGTTCAGGGGAGTGCTTGAAAAATATACAACGGTTTATGAAGTACGCAACCTCCTGTGCCGGATCCTCGAAAACGAAAAAGTGAAGTCGGGGCTGGTCAACAGGATTGCTGATCATGAAAGGGTGGACACCCTGCGCAATGAACTGCTCGAGATGGATGCTGTTATCCTTACCTCTGCACTGATTGAAGGAGTGGAACTCAGGCGCGACAACCTTTCCCGTTTTCTCAGCAAGGAACGTTTTGAACTTGAACCCCTGCACAATTTCTTTTATACCCGCGATGCCTCCATTTCGATCGGTGATCAGGTTTTTATCAGCAAGATGGCCAGCCGTGTGCGCGACAGGGAGTCGATGATCATGGAAGCCATTTTCGATTATCATCCCGCTTTCTCCACGCAAACGGTCAATCCCCTTTCGAGCAGGCATCTCTGCAAAGACTTCAGTTTTGAAGGCGGAGATTTTCTGGTGGCCCGTGAAGACATCGTACTGGTAGGTACCGGATCACGCACAACCCCCAAAGCCATTGATTTTTTGGTTGACCATTACAAGGCTGAAGGCAAGACAAGGCACATCATTGTGCAGGAGCTGCCTTACGAGCCGGAATCGTTTATCCATCTTGACATGGTGTTTACCTTTCTCGACAAGGATACCTGCATGATATATGAACCGCTCATCATGCATTCGAGCAGGTTTCTTACCATTCATATCACCATTGACAACGGCAAAGTAAAGATCGCTGAAGAATTGAATATCCCCGCAGCCCTGCGCGGCCTGGGTATGGACTTCAGAACCATTAACTGCGGCGGCGCCGACGATGTGGTGATGCAGGAGCGCGAACAATGGCACAGCGGGGCAAATTTCTTTGCACTGGGCCCCGGGAAAGTAATGGGTTATAGCAGAAATATTTATACCCTTGAAGAGCTGGACAAGCAGGGGTTTTCGGTCCTCAAGGCCAGGGATGTGATCGCCGGAAAGGCTGACATGCATGCTTACGAAAAATGTGTCATCGCCATCGAAGGTGCTGAATTGTCGCGGGGCGGCGGGGGCTGCCGCTGCATGACCATGCCGGTTCGCAGGGCACCCGTGGAGTGGTGATTCTTAAAATAGTTGATTAAAAACATCAATTAAGTGAATACCCGGAACTTTAATTATTGTTTTATGAAACGATTATCCAAACTTTTAACCATGACAATGCTGACAGGCCTGATGATCAACGGAAACATAAGCGCTGAAGCCCAGACAGGGGCAACCGGCGAATTTCGCGTTGATTTTGAAAAGTACAGGCTCGATAACGGCCTGGAAGTAGTTTTACACCAGGATCATAGTGATCCGATTGTGGCTGTAGCCATACTGTATCACGTGGGATCCAGCCGCGAAAAGACCGGAAAGACCGGTTTTGCGCATTTCTTCGAGCACATGCTTTTCCAGAATTCTGAAAATGTAGGGAAAGGCGAGTTCTTCCGTAAGATTGACGATCTGGGCGGAACCTTCAACGGCGGAACCTGGAACGACGGAACCGTTTATTACGAGGTGGTTCCGAAAGATGCCCTTGAAAAAATCCTGTGGATGGAAAGCGACCGTATGGGATTTCTGATCAATACCGTAACCAAGCTTGCCCTGGAACGTGAAAAGGATATTGTAATCAATGAGAAACGTCAGCGGGTTGATAACCAGCCATACGGACATACAGGTTATGTTATTGACAAAAACCTTTATGGCGATGGTCATCCCTATTCCTGGCAGGTGATCGGATCGATGGACGATATCAGGGCAGCCACCCTCGACGATGTCCGTGAGTTTTACGACAAATACTATGGCGTGAACAACGCAACCATGGTGATTGCCGGTGATTTTGATGCAGCAGAAGTCAGGAAGTTGATAGACAGGTACTTTGGTGAGTTCAAAGCCCGCAAAAAACCGGAGCCATTCCGCCCTATGCCTGCCAGGCTTACTGAAACCATGAAATTTTTTCACGAGGACAACTTCGCCAAACTGCCGGAACTTAACATGATATTCCCTACGGTTGAAAATTATCATCCGGATGCCTATGCCCTGGAAATTCTTGCCGACCTTCTGGCGGATGGCAAGAAGGCCCCCTTGTATAAAGAGGTTGTTGAAAAGAGAAAACTGGCGCCAAGATTGGCAGTCTATAACAATCCGATGGAACTGGCCGGCAAGTTCAATATCACCGTAAGGGCTTTTGAAGGGGTAAACCTGAACGACGTTTATGATGCCCTGATGGAGGGTTTCAGGCAATTCGAACTGAACGGCTTTACCGAAAGTGATCTTCAGCGCATCAAAAACCTGCGCGAAACGGCTTTCTACAACAGCATTTCGAGCCTGCTGGGGAAATCATTTCAGTTGTCACAAGCCAATGTTTTTGGGGGTGATCCCGCACGTATGATGGAAGAGGTCAGATTGCTGAACGCGGTGACCATGAGCGATGTACTCCGGGTATACGAAAAATACCTCAAGGATGAGAAGTATCTGGCTACCAGTTTTGTCCCCAGGGGCAAGCCTGAACTCGCCCTGGCCGGATCACAAAAGGCCGAAGTAGTTGAAGAAGCCATTGAAGATACCGGTTCCCAGGCTGCCGGCATGGAGGAGACTGAGGAAGATTATCCGCGCACGCCGACCACTTTCGACCGTACCGTTGAACCCCCGCTGGGCCCGGCCCCTTTATTGAAAACGCCCGATGTTTATACACGTTTAATGGCCAATGGCCTGAAAATATATGGAATTGAAAGTACTGAGCTGCCACTGGTTCAATTCAGTATCCGGATCAAAGGCGGGCAGTTGCTCGATAGCCCTGATAAACCCGGCGTGGCAAGGCTTGTTGCCGAAATGCTGATGGAAGGTACACGCAACCGCACCCCCGAAGAACTTGAAGAGGCCATTGGTCAGCTGGGCGCCACCATCAACGTGAATGCATCGGCTGAATTTATTACGATAACGGCTAATTGTTTGGTGAGGAACTATGATGCTGTTCGCGAACTTGTGGAAGAGATACTGCTGGAACCTCGTTGGGATGCTGTTGAATTTGAGCGCATTAAACAGGCGACTTTTGGAATTATTGCCCAGCGCAATGCCAATCCCAACGCAATTGCCGGAAATGTTTTCTATAAGAAGTTATATGGTGATGCCCATGTGCTTGGCCGTCCCATCACAGGAACGGTGGAGTCAGTGAAGAATATCACGCTTGACGACCTGAAGGATTATTATAAGCGGAATTTCACCCCTTCACTCGCAAGTGTACATATTGCCGGCGACCTGAAGCGCGACCGCGCCCTGGAATCCCTCAGCCACCTGGGTTCTGCATGGGCTGACCGGGAGGTAAAACTTCCCCTCAATACCCTTCCTGCGAAGTCAGGAACACCCAGACTCTATTTTGTGGATGTTCCGGATGCCAAACAATCGGTGATTATGATCGGGTCGCTTGCCATGCAACGCAATGATCCTGAGTTTTTCCCCGCAACTTTTGTGAATTATAAACTTGGTGATGGGTCAGGTTCGAAGTTGTTTGGTGTACTCAGGCTCGAAAAAGGCTACACTTACGGAGCCTATTCATTCTTTATGCCCAGGGTGGTGAACGGCCCGTTTGTCGCCAGTTCCAGCGTGCAATCCATGTATACGCTTGAATCGGTGAACCTTTTCAGGGAAATCCTTGGTTCGTATGGCAAAGAATACAGCGCCGGTGATCTTGAGATTACCCGCAATGCCATGATCCGGGGCAATGCCGGTAAGTTTGAAACCATCAACAGCCTGATGGGGATGCTGCAGGAAATCAGTACCTTCGATCTTCCGGTCGATTATGTGAAGCAAGAAGAAGCCATAGCCGGAAAGATCACCCTTGATGAGGCGAAGTCGATCTATGCGCGCTATATTCAGCCTGAAAAAATGGTTTATGTGGTGGTGGGCGATGCCCGCACCCAGCTGGACCGGTTGAAAGAAGCAGGTCTCGGCGAACCTTTGCTGGTTGACATCGAAGGCAACCCGGTGAAATTATAGAATTGCAGGGATTATCTGTTATAAGCGCACGGCAGTCCGGAAAACTGGGCCGTGCGCTTTATTTTAAAACATAAAAATTTTCGTGATTCTCAGATAGTCCCACCCGGGGCTATGTCTTGTTTTTTGCGGCGATCGGTATAGTACATCAGTCCTATCAGTAATAATATACTGATCACTGCCCTGAGGGTATAGATCAGGGCAAGCTCTCCGTCAACGGAAAGGAGCGCGAGCAGCGCAGTGAGCAGCATCCCGCCCCAGATCAGGTAGCTTTCATGGTTTTCTCCCGTATGCAGCATGCGGTTTACAACCGGGAAGTAGGCAATTACAAGTATGCCCTGTACCAGCAGATTGGTAATCAGGTGATTTTGGGTTATCAGCCAGAATGCAATGATCAGGGTCACCGCGCCGAGGCAAAACAGATCAAAACGGTTAAAGCGGGTGGTATGGTCGCCGAACAATAATATGGAAACAGTCACCGCGCTTACAAAGACCAGGTCGGTGGTGTTGAGCACATTATCCCAAATACTGTGAGAATCTTCCCTGATATATGTAAACAGGCTCATACCGACAGCCAGGGTGAAGAATACCCACATGGCCAGTGATGGCCTGATTTTGTTTTTGGAAATCAGCCGGTAATAATATACAGCGAGCGCCAGGTTCAGGGCCGAAACTGCAAAAACAGAGAATAATTTCATCCGGTAAGTATAACGTTTGATGGATTACAGACCTGACGGCCTGTCTATTTGCAGATCTGATCCAGCACCGCGGCTACCTGTGCTTCAAGATCGGCGATTGTCTGATCATTGCTGAATACAAAATCAGCCATTTTTATACATCTGTAAAGGTTTTGATGATTGGGGTCTTCAGAGGTCATTTCTCGTGCCTCGTTGGCCCGGAAGGTTTCATAGTCGATCCGGTCTGTTTCCGAATTACGGGTGGTAATACGGGTATAGCGGGTATAAGGGTCGGCATCCACCGCAAAAAGATAAAAACTGCCTTTTGCTTTGAGTGAAAGCACTTCACCCGGGGTACGGATGCTTTCAATTACACAATTTTTACCGGTTAGCCTGGCCTCTTCAAAAAGGCAGTCAACAATATAACTGGGAGAATGGGCGGCGCGCAGCTCATTGGCAACAATCACCATACTATCGCGGTTAACGGGCATGCCCCGCTTTTCAATTTCACGGCTGATAAAACCCCTTACCGAGAAATGAACAAAACCCCGCTCCCTGATCAGGTAATCCACTATGGTGCCCTTTCCTGCACCCAGGGTGCCCGTTATGCCTATGATGATCATAATAAAAACAGCTTGATTGGTGGTACAAAGGTATGAATTGGAGGGAATGATCTGAGATAAAGTGAGGTTGGGGTTATGTTTCGGCTGGTCTCGGCTGGTCTCGTTCCGATGGCTATCGGAATCGCCCGACCACCGTGGTTCACCGCAAGTTGTTCAGCAACCAAGGTTAAGGCTGAGGCTGAGGTTTTGATTGTTGCGCAATCTGAAATCCGCTCCCGATAACCATCGGGGCCGCAATCCGCAATCCGAAATTGTTTATTCCTTCACGCTCTGACTCAATACAACAACTTATTATAGGGATACCTGACAATATGTATATCGTGAACGGTTTTGTAGAGCGCGTTTTTAAATTCTTCGAGGTGGAGTTTTTTTGTTGCGGAGATAAATCGGGCCGGGCTGTTTACCTTGGCGATCCAGGTGCGTTTGAGTTCATCAAGGGTAACATTTTCGCGGGTTGGAGGGCTCAGGTCGGTTTCGTCTTTTTCTACAAAAGTATAAGCATCCACCTTGTTAAAAACCATCATCACCGGTTTGTCGCCGGCCTTGATTTCGGAAAGTGTCTGATTAACCACCGCTATCTGGTCTTCAAAGCCCGGATGCGAGATATCCACCACATGCAGCAGCAGGTCGGCCTCCCGCACTTCATCGAGGGTTGATTTAAACGATTCTACCAGTCCGTGCGGGAGTTTTCTGATAAATCCGACGGTATCGGTAAGCAGGAACGGCAGGTTGTCGATTACCACTTTGCGTACCGTGGTGTCGAGGGTGGCGAAGAGTTTGTTTTCGGCAAACACATCCGACTTGCTCAACAGGTTCATCAGCGTGGATTTACCTACGTTGGTATAGCCGATCAGGGCAACTCTTACCAGACGTTCGCGTCCCGAACGCTGGGTGATTTTCTGCTTGTCGATGTCTTTCAGTTTTTCCTTCAGCAGAGCGATCTTATCACGGATAATCCGGCGGTCGGTTTCAATCTCCTTTTCACCCGGGCCGCGCATGCCGATACCTCCGCGTTGCTTTTCGAGGTGGGTCCACATCCGTGAAAGGCGCGGCAGCAGGTACTGGTACTGGGCTAGCTCAACCTGGGTGCGGGCTGTGGCGGTGCGCGCCCGGCGGGCAAAAATGTCAAGAATAAGCGTGGTACGGTCAAGCACCTTACACTGCAGTTCTTTTTCGATGTTTCTGAGCTGCGACGGACTCAATTCATCATCAAAAACAACGGTTCCCACATTTTCCGCCGTAATAAACGCTTTGATTTCATCCAGCTTTCCCGATCCTACAAAAGTGCGGGTATCGGGTTTCTCCAGCTTCTGGATAAAGCGTTTCACGGCCGTTCCGCCCGCAGTTTCAAACAGAAATTCCAGTTCGTCAAGGGTTTCGTGTACCCTGGCTTCATCCTGGCGAAAGGTAATCAATCCGACAAGTACGGCTGTTTCAGTAATATGAGTGATTTCGATCATGCAGTGGTTTTAGCGGGTGCAAAGATAATGGAATTGTGCGCATTATATAAAGCGCGGCTAACCGGGGCTGTAAGCGGAATGACGGGAGAATTACAGATTGCCGCCCGTAAACACAAGACCGGCTTACCTTCCTGAGTTTTACTGCTCCTCGCCCCGGCTCATTACATTGGTTTGAATCTGAATTGACTGCTCGTGCACCAGTTGAAGCAAAGCAGCCAGGAAACGGTTATCAAGCCCGGCTTTGTTTCCCTTTTTGATGCGGTCGGCAAAAAGCTCTTTCCATCGTTGAAGCTGCAGGATGGTAATGTTATGGGCATATTTATAACGGCCCATTTCTTCGGCGATGTTCATGCGTTTGGCCAGCAGACGGATCATTTCATAGTCGATCAGGTCAACTTCATGGCGCAGTTCTTCCAGGTTTCTTTCAAACTCCCGGTTGCCTTTTTGCTCCCTGAGGATCAGATGATTCATGATCTCACCCAGGGTCTCAGGCGTAATTTGCTGCACCGAATCGGTCCAGGCCTTGTCGGGATCCGGATGGGTTTCCACCATAAGCCCGTCCATCTCCAGATCCATGGCCTGCTGCGAAACCTGCTGTATCAGCGAACGGTTTCCACTGATATGACTGGGATCGCAAAGTACCGGAAGTCCGGGCATCTGCCGCATCAGTTCAATAGGGATTTCCCACAGGGGGGCATTGCGGTATTGCGTTTTCTCGGATTGATAAAAGCCCCGGTGAATGGCTGCAATGCGGGTGATGCCGTTTTTGTGCAGCCGTTCAATGGCTCCCATCCAAAGTTTCAGGTCAGGATTTACAGGGTTTTTAACCATCACCGGTATATTTACCCCGGCCAGGCTTTCGGCCAGCTCCTGCATGGAGAAAGGATTTACTACCGTGCGTGCCCCGATCCATAAAATATCTATGTTGTGGTTTATTGCTTCCTGCACATGATCGGGCCTGGCAACCTCAACCGTGGTAAGGAGTCCGGTTTCTTCTTTTACCCGGCTCATCCATACAAGCCCGGCAGTACCGACGCCTTCGAACAGTCCGGGCCTTGTTCTGGGTTTCCAGATTCCGGCACGGAATACCTTTACCCATGGAAGTTTTGCCAGGGCTTGGGCTGTTTGCAACACCTGTACCTCCGATTCTGCGCTGCAGGGGCCTGCAATAACCAGCGGGCGTTGACTGCCGGGGATCCATGATTGAAGGGGAGGAAAGTTCATCGGATAAGTTTTATGCAAAAATACCAATTCCGTATGAAACAGGCGGGTATCACGGGATGATAATTAAAAACCGGGAAGCATCCACGGAGGCTGCTTTCCCGGACGAAGAACTTAAAATTTGCCGGAGCTATTTACCATTGTGTTTACATGGCAATGGAAATCAGATTTGAGATCCGGCTGCTCTTAATGATATAATCCATGATTGGCGTCAGAAAAGAATACCGATGGTCAGGCTAAGCGCCTTGGTATGGTAATCTTCAGGCTGGTAGTTAAGTTTGGCTAACCCTAAATCGTAGCGGAGATCGGCCTGTAAAGTCAGCCGGTTTACCGGGAATGTTACCCCCATCCCCAGGATTATCCCCAGATCAGGGTCTTTACCGACCTCATCATAATCGTCGTCTTTCCATTCGCTGCTGCCATCCGGTTTATTTTGCGATATCAATAAAGCAGAAATATAAGGGCCGGCGTTAAAATACACTTTGGTATTTTCAGTCATGGAAAGGTTGGTATTGAACCTTGCCAATACCGGAACCTGCAGGTAATGATAACGACTCCGGTAAGATGATTCAATAAATTCTGTTGTTTCATCGCTGCGGCCTTTGCAGATGTAGTTAAGTTCAGGTTGTATCGCAAATACTCCCTTTACCGGCGCAGTAATGAAGATTCCTCCGGTATAGGAAAAAAGCATCTCATCGTTATCATAAAGATCTCCGGTCTTTGCCAGCGTGCTGATGGCAAGCCCGTGGCGGGTACCGAAAGAAACCTGTGCATTCACAGGAACAGTAAGAATGGTTGCCATTGTAAAAATGGCCAATGTTAAGATTTTGGTTTTCATTGTTTTTGTTTTTGAAAGGTTTGGAATTTATAATTTAAAGTGCCGTAACCAATGAATTATCTTGATGACCGGCATTAAGCACAAGTTTTTTAACCTTCGTGATTTGGGTCTTGTAAACCAGACAGGCCGTTACAAAATAAAAGGCGGTGAGTATCCACAGCATGGCGATTTCATGGCCGGTTTCGGAGATTCCTGCCCCGAGTGAGTTCATTTTTATGTAACCCAGCATAGCGTGTGATGATGGAAAGATGCTCCTGACGACCTGCCAGACAGGACTCATGTTCGACAATGGCCATATAATCCCGGAAAGGAACAACAGCGGAAACGACAAAAACAGATAGAGCAGCATGGGAGTCTCCCTGTTTTTGAAAAATACAGACAGGCTTAATCCGAAAAATATGGCTGACAGCAGGTAAGGCACCATCAAAGCAATCAACTGACTGAAGCCTGCTTGATCGGGATAGCCAAACCAGGCAGGAATTGCGCCCAGCATGTAAAAGCACATAAGGGCATATATTAAAAAATAGGCTGCTGATTTACCCAGCACCATTCTGAATGTTCCCATACGGCGCAAATCGCAGGGAATAAGTGTGCCCAGTTTATGACGTTCGCGCGCGGTGCCGGCCATAATGCCAATGGCGAGCACAAGGGTTTGCTGTATGATAAGCATGAGGGCGGCCGGTATTCCGTAAGAGGCGAATCCTCCGGCCGGATTGGCGATGGCGTTTCCGCTGATGACAAAGGGATTGCTGAAAACCTCAGCTTGTCTTTCCGAAAGTCCTGCATTCAACAACCTTTTCACTTGAATATCATTGCCTTCCTCAATAGAAACCAGCCCGGCTCCCATCACCATGGCCTTGTAATACAGGAAAAATTCCATATCGGCATACAACGATACCACCGCCTGCCTGCCCAGGGCCAGATCGGATGAATAGGTTTCAGGAATCAGAATAATGCCTCTGTTTTCGCGCTTTCTGAACTTTCCGGCAGCCTCCTCCATCGAAATACATTCATACCTTATGTCCAAATCGGGTGTGGCATTGAGTTTTCTGATAAATGCCCTGCTGTCAGCAGTTCGCGACAGATCAACTACAGCCACCGGAAGATCACGAACCACTTCGGGATAATAAATCAGTGAATACAGAAACGGATACACCACCGGTACTATCAGCAGGAGAATGGTCACGCCCAGGTCGGAGAGCAAAATCAGCAGTTCGCGCTGAAAAATAAGCGCGGTATTGCTTACAGCACTTTTAAACCTTTTAAAAGTTTTTGAAATTATTTTCTTCATTGAATTAGCGATTTTTCAGAAACCGCCGCCTCAGCAGCATCTGTGATTTTAATTTGTTCAATAAAGTTCTGGTAGATGAGCGCCGATTTTAACCTGAAAATGATGGCAAACGGCAACAGCAGAAACAACAGAAACTTAAGATAAGATGGGGCGGCATAGACAAAATTAAATCCGGCAAGTATCTGACTCTGAAAAATATGCATGTAGTGCCTTACAGGAAATGCTTCTGCCCACAGCCTGAAAACTTCAGGCATGTGTTCGATAGGGAAAGAAAAACCACAAAGTGTAAGTGCCAGAATTCCGTAAAAAGCTGCCAGATTAAGGGAGTGCCTCATCATGGGCAACAATCCGACGAAGAATACGGCTATCGCCTGATAAGCCAGCACGTATAGCAATGACAACAATACCAGGTACACTACACCAGTGTTTACGGGAACCATCAGCGCCTTGAAGAGCAGGAAGTTGGAAAACAAGGACAGGATAACGAATATAACCGTATACGGCAACAGCTTGCCGGTAAGTGCAACGAAAACTGATTTACCGGCCTTTCTGAGCCACTCACGCGAAGTACGTTCCTTTATTTCTATACCTATGCTGTATACGGTAATCATCAGAATAAAAACCTGCAGCATAATGGGTAGCATAATGCTGGTAACATACACCGGATAGTTTGTTTCGGGATTAAAAAGCAAATGCGCATCAGGTTTAACGGGCTGAATTTCAGCATACACCGAAACCTCATTCTGCCCCATTGCCTCGCGTTTCTGTTTGTTTACGCCTGCTGAAAGTGTATGCAATGTTATTGTTAAATCATTCTGTATCAAACCCCCTGCAATCAGCAATCCGTTCTGGTAATAAAATCTTACCACAGGTTGCGTACCATTCATGATATCAGCCTGCAGGTTGTGTGGCAATACAACATAGCCGTAGATGTTGCCTTTTCTGAGTTCTGACAGGGCTTCATGTTCGGTGGCAGGCGTCATCACCACGCTGCTTCCCGGTGTAGCATCTATGGTACGCCTGAATTTTGCCGATAAAGCAGTGTGATCGTAATCAACCACGGCAACGGGCAGTTTTACCGGCACACCCTCTTTCATGAGCGACACAAAAAACAGCAGACTCAGCAATGGTAAAATCACCACCGAAAGGAAATACAACGGCCTGGATGTCATTCGGTTGATCTCTCTTCCCGTCACACCTATAAGAGCCTTGATGTAAGTATTCATAATCTGTATGAGATTTAGTTCCAGGCAGCTACCTGGCAGAAATGCCTTTGGCAAGGTTATTCTCAAGGCTGCCGTAATCAACAAGCACACTCATTCCCGGCAGCAGGCCTGAGCTTCCATCCACAGGGCGGGCATGAACTTCAAACGTTCTTACATCAAAACCTCCGTTGCTTTTGGTAGGTTTATATGTGGCATAACCCGCCATGGCTTTGATATAGCTGACCTTTAATGTTATTTTCTTATTCCCGAGGGCAGGAACAACCGCTTCAAATTCCTTTCCTTTCTGCACAAGCTGCATTTTGTCTTCGCGTATGCTGAAGATGGCTTTAACATCCGAAAGATCCACCAGACTCATTACGGGAGCACCGGATCCAACCAATTCGCCGGTTTGCGGAAAAATATCTGAAACTTCACCATTAACCGGTGACAACAACACCGTTTCGGAAAGGTAAGCCTGAACCTCCGACACAGCTCCCCTGGCACGGTCAACCAAAGCCAGCGCGGCTTTTTTATCTTCTGCTTCGGCACCATTCACAGCCATTTCGTATTGCGAACGTGCTGCTTTTGAAGTTGCTACTGCAGCATTGTAAGCGGCCTCTGCTTCGTCGCGCTTTTGAGCGGAAACTACTCCGTCGTTGAACATATTCTGTACCCGGTCGAAGGTTTTTTTGGCAAATCCGGCACCTACCTCAGCTTTTTGCCACATCTCAAAGGCGGCGGTTATCTGCTCCTGACGCGCCCCCTTGATTGCTTTTCTGTTTTGCGCTGCAGCTGCACTTTCGGCTGATGAAGCCTGCATGAGTTTTGCCTCAAGTTCTGGGCTTTCAAGAATAACCAATGTATCCCCTGCTTTTACCTGAGCGCCCTCTTCAACCAATATCTTCTGTATCCTGGCAGGAACCTTCCCCGATATTCTGGTTTCAGTTGCTTCAATCTCGCCCTGTAACATTTCGGGCTGAGGTTTCAGAAATAACCAACCCGCGATACTCACTAAAATAATGATTGACAGGAAAGTAATAAATGCCCCCAACATTCCGGCATTGCGTTTATTCAGCGTTTTCATTTTGATTGTTTTTTGAGTTTTAGAGATTATTTGATTTTTTCAATTTCAAGATCGCCTGTGGCTTTGTACAACTCAATGGCAGCCTGGCGTTGGGCAAATATTGCCTGGTAATACTCAAGTGCCGATTGCTGATAACTTGTTTCTGCAGCTAGTCGTTCGGTAATGCTTATCTGGCCTTCATTGTAGGATTTTGATGCCATTTCCAGCGCTCTCTGTGCAACGGCTTTCTCTTTGCTTTTCAGAATTACCTGTGCATTGGCAGTTTCTAATGCCGAATTGCTTTTGGTAAGGTTGAGTTCAAGCAGTTCGCGGGCTTCTTCAAGGGCATTGGCGGCTTTTTTTACTTCAAGCCTGGCCAGTTTAACTTTTGAACTACCTCCCGATAAATCGAAGATGTCCCATTTGAAACCTACACCCGCCATAAATGCCGGGTCCAGGGTCATTGAATTTATATCTGCACCAATATTCATGGGTGATTTAAAGCTGGCTTCCGCATTAAAAATATTATCGTACCGGGCAGATGCAAAAGCTTGTACCTTGGGAAGGTAATGTGACTTTTCAGCACCGAGCATATGCTTTTGCGCCTTTAAGCCAGACTCAAGAGCCATTAATTCAGGACGGTTGGTAATTGCAGATGCATTTACAGCCGGCAGCAAGGGTTGAAGTTCGGGAAACATATTGTAAAAACGACTGGCGGGCTGGCCAGTAAGCCTGGCAAGGTTTTGTGACAACAGCTGCTTTTTCCCTTCAAAATCAGCTTTCTTTGCATTAAGCGCAGCTTCGGCAGCAGCAATCCGCAACGTATCGTATGCTGTGGCAAAGCCATTTCGCAGGGCTGAGGTGGCAAAACGTTTTTCGGCTTCAAGCCTGCGCGATGATTCATCAATCAATAAACCCGACTGACCAATCAGTGCCAGCTGATCGTAAGAAGTTATCACTTCGGCAATGAGGTCGGCTGTGTTTTTGCGAGAAAGATGCTGCTGTGCCGCTGCTTTCTCGTTAAGTGCCTGTGAAATACGGGGAACTTTACCACCGCTGAATAACAGCACACTGGCAGTAACATCCACTCCCAAATAATTACCTGAAAAATCGCCCTCCGTTTCATTGCTGAAAGCCGGCAAAGCCATGCCCTGTGATGCAAGTAACTGCTCTAATTGCATCAGCTCGCCGGTTAAACCAGCCAGGCCGGGAAACATTTGCGGAAATGCGGGGCTCTGCATAAACTGGCTGATTTTCCCGAAGCTTTCAAAGCCAGTAATGTCGCCCATTTCAATATTAAACGGCGATTTGACAAAGACATATTTACCGCCGGCTTCAAGCTTTGGGTAATACGAAGACCTGACCGCTCTTCGCTGTTGAAGGGTGATTTCCCTGTCAATCTGAGTAGCGGCAAGTTTGCGGTCTTTTTCAACGGAAAGCCTGATGAGTTCGGTAAGTTCCGGCGATAACCCGCTGATTTGCGCCTTCATTATCAACGGAAGGCAGAACAGCAAGGCAAGCAGGCTTATTTGCACAACATTTTTTTTCATAATCCGGTTTTGATATTTAATTCATAAGGTTTTTGATCGGTTTTCATTATCAGGAAAACTTTCTAAGATTTCGACAATAATAACATTAGACTAAAATAGTATTATGGTCGAAAGTAATTTAAAAAAAATCACCGGCGCACCAGTCCGTAAAAAAGAATATTGATAAGGTCGTCGAGCCGTTTTTCCATATCGAAATCTGCGTTGTTTTGCCAGAACATCGGAATTTCAAGTCCTTTCATGGCAGTAACAATGGCTATGGCAGCCAGGCGGGTGTTTTCGATATTGAATTCCATTTTTTCGGCACCTTCCTTCAGGATGGCTTCCACCATTGAAATTTCCTCATCGTCATATTTTTTACGGATGTTTTCAACAAAATCAAGGTGACTCAGGTACTCACTCCGGATCGCATCGTAATAGTTGGCCAGCTTTTTAAGCGTATTCATCCGCACAAGCACATAGACCTTGAGTTTCTCCCTGGGGTCGCCGATAGGTTTGATTGCTTCCTGTAATTCCCGCTTGAGCATGGATGCCTCCTTTTCAACAACTGCCTGAAAGATGTCCTCCTTGCTTTCAAAATAATAATAAATAGAACTCTTCCCTTTGCGTGATGCAAGGGCAATTTCATCCATTGTGGTCTTTTTAAAACCAAAACGGCTGAAAATCTGTCTTGCAACTGTTACGATTGAGCTTTTAACTTCTTCTTTATCGAGCATGATCCGGAAATTTTCCTGGTTCTGTTTGCGGCTGCAAAATTACACCGGCCATTTCCGAAAAGCAAGAAAAAGATCGAATAATTTAGTCGAATGGTCGAAAAATATTATTCCATTGCAATTATAAATTCCTTAAATATTTGTAAAACAGCGCATTATTACAATGATTTCAGAAAAGAAATTTTCGGCTGAAACAGACTATCCGCAGGTAAACCGGTTATTTGTTTTCCCCTGACGCTGCCATTTCAGGTCAGCCGTACAGTTTACCTGATCTGAGCTGATTACCCGGACTTTCTGTTATCGTTTTTCTTTCGCTTGCGCAGTTGCAGGAGGGTTATCGTAAATATTGCAAGCGACAGTATCAGGAAAGCAGAAAATGCGATGACAGTATTTCTTCGTTGTGCGGCTTTGTATCGCTGATGTTCTGCACTTAGTTTTTCACGCGCAGCCATCAGCCTTTCCTTCTCCGACAACATGGCCTCGAACCTGGCTTGAAGTAATGCAAGTTTTCCGGCCCTGTCTTCAGCCTGTATCGTGTCTTTCAAAGACTGCAGTTTTCCGGCATAAGCATTGGCTGCGCTGCGGTTTCCCCTGCTGTTGTAATGATCGCGCAGTCCTGCATAGAACTTCAGCCTCCCGTTCCGGTCACCGGAGGCGATGGCTTTGCGCAGGCTTTCCAAAAGGTTTTCAAGAACATGATCTCTCACGGTTTTTACAGGTGCAATGGCCTTCAGATTGGAAAGGGCAAGTTCCTCATTTTCGGAATCGCCCGTAATGCGGCTGATGTTCAGTGTTTGTCTGAAGTAATGTCCGGCTCCGGCCGTATCGCCTTCCGCTTTGGCAATCATTCCGAGTTGAGTGTAAATCTGCAGCAGCTCATTTTCACCGGCACCGGTATTACTGATCAGCACAAGGGCCTCTTCGAAATTTGTTCGGGCAGAGTCGGTTTTCCCTTCTTCGAGGTAAGCAGTACCAATGGCTTTCAGGATGGGGTAGGCGCGGCTGTTGTTGCCTGTCTTCCTCTGAATTGTCATGGCTTCCCTCAGGTAGTCCCGGGAAATATCAAAACGCTTCATTTTGAGATTAATTTCCCCAAGGTTGATGAGGGCATGGGCCCTGACCCGGTCATTTTTCGTCAGACCGGCAATTTCGGCTGCCTGCCGGAAATAGTTCTCCGCATCCGGCATGTTGCCCGTTTTGTAGTGCACATCACCGACATTTACCAGGTTGCCGGCCATACCGGCACTGTCGCCCAGCTGTTGCCTGATCTCCAGCGAAGCAGAAAAATGTTCCAGCGCCTTGCCCTGGTTCCCTGACATCATAGTTTGCCCCAGAATGGTATGTGCCATGGCTGCACCGGCGGGCTCGCCACCTTTCTGGAACCACGGGACAGACTTGACCAGGTTTTCAATAAACCCCTCAGTATTATCAAGTGACTTTTCTACCAGGGAAAGATTGAAATAGCCGGCTGCGACATATTTATAGATGCCGGCTTTGTCAGCCAGGATGATCATTGAGTCGGCAATCATTCGGGCTGCTTCATGCTGATTTGTATTGAAAAGGGAGTCAAATGCTTTCTCAAGCCTGACCAGTTCAGGCGTGTCTGCTTTTTTGCCGGGATGGTTCTCCTGTGCTGAAAGTTGACCGGGTATCAACAGAAGAGTAATGACCGCCGAATACAACAGCATTGCTTTCAAGTCTTTACAGAAGGCCTTTCCGAGTATTAAACCCATCAATAACGCGTGTGGAATTAACCGCATAAAGATAGCGCCATCGCAGGAATCCGCCAAACAGATGCCGGCAATTTGTTTGCCAGGCAGAATTTATCAATAGTTATCTCCTCATGCCGCAGGCGGAATTCCGGTATCCTTATATCAGTGAAACACAATACCAAAGACACAATAATAAGACGCTCAACATCTCGTCCGGTATTCCTTCATCTGTGATTGGATAGGTGTTTTTTCATAACTTTGCCGCTGCTTTTCCCTGGGTGGAAAATTATTTTTGTTGACAATTAAACACTTCTGAATCGGATGGAATCAATTAAAAGAACGCGTATTGCCGATATTTTGCACAACTGGCAATCTATTGGTATCGGAAATACTGTTAACCTCAAAGGCTGGGTGCGCACCAAGCGCGGAAATAAGAATGTGGCTTTTATAGCGCTGAACGATGGTTCCATCATTCACAGTATTCAGATAGTTGTTGAACTGGCCGGATTTGATGAAGGCGCTATGAAGCTGATTACCACGGGATCTTGTATTTCTGTGAACGGCACGCTGGTTGAATCGCCCGGGCAGGGGCAGGCTGTTGAGGTGCTGGCAAAGGAAATTGAAGTTTACGGAAGCGCTGATCCGGAAACCTATCCGCTTCAGAAGAAAGGTCATACGCTGGAATTTCTGCGCGAAATCGCCCACCTGCGCCCCCGTACCAACACCTTCGGGGCCGTGCTGCGTATGCGCCATGCCATGGCTTATGCCATACACAAGTATTTTAACGATAATGGATTCTATTACCTGCACACCCCCATCATCACCGGATCGGATGCCGAGGGAGCAGGCGCCATGTTCCGGGTAACCACGCTCGACGCGAAGAATCCGCCGCTTACCGGAACCGGTGAAGTGGACTACAGCCAGGACTTTTTCGGGAAAGCCACAAACCTCACCGTTTCGGGTCAGCTCGAAGGAGAACTGGGTGCACTGGCCTTGTCGAACATCTATACATTCGGTCCGACTTTCAGGGCTGAAAATTCAAACACACCCCGTCACCTGGCCGAATTCTGGATGATTGAACCCGAGATGGCATTCTATGACATCAACGACAACATGGACCTGGCCGAGGATTTCCTGAAGTACCTGGTGCGTTATGCCCTGGAGCATTGTAAGGATGACCTTGAATTTCTCAACAGGATGTATGACAACGAACTGATCGACCGGCTCAGGTTTGTTGTGGAAAACGATTTTAAACGGCTCACCTATACCGAAGCCATTGACATCCTGAAAGCATCGGGTCAGAAGTTTGAGTTTCCGGTTGACTGGGGAACCGACCTTCAGAGCGAACATGAGCGCTACCTGGTGGAGAAACACTTTCAGCGTCCGGTTATCCTGACGGACTATCCCAGCCACATCAAGGCATTCTACATGAAGCAGAACGATGACGGCAAAACCGTGAGGGCCATGGATGTGTTGTTCCCGCGCATTGGTGAGATCATTGGCGGTTCACAGCGCGAAGAAGTGCTCGAAAAACTGATTCAGCGCTGTCGCGAAATGCATATTCCCGAGAAAGACATCTGGTGGTACCTCGATACCCGCCGCTTTGGCACCGCCCCGCATGCCGGTTTCGGGCTGGGGTTTGAGCGCATGATGCTCTTTGTAACCGGGATGGCCAACATCCGCGATGTGATCCCGTTCCCGCGCACGCCGCAAAATGCCGAGTTCTGATGATGTTGTGATGTTGCAGGATTGTCAGTTGAAAAAGGGTTCAGGCACGTGCGGGGAAAAGGTTCAGCACCGGAAAATTCAATAAAAAGGAACCTGAAACGTTATTGATAAAGGGATTATTTCGTAACTTTCCCTTAAATTCGCCGGATAAAAACAGGAATTTGCATGTTAACCCAGAAACTTCAGCAGAAACTTCTACAGAAACTGTCACCGCAGCAGATTCTGCTTATGAAACTGTTGCAGATTCCATCCATTGCCCTGGAACAGCGGATCAAGCAGGAGATTGAGGAGAATCCGGCCCTTGAAGATGCGGCCGACCCCGAGATGAGTACCGATGCCGAGGAGCCTTTACCCGACACGGAACCGGATCCGGTGGAAGAACTGGAACGTGAACGCGAGGATTTCGACATTACGGATTATCTTGACGATGATGATATCCCTGCCTACCGACTGAATTCGGGCAATACCAGCGCCGACGATGAACACCGGGAGGTTCCCTATGCTTCGGGGATCAGCTTCCATGAGATGCTTATCTCCCAGCTGGGCCTGCGTCACCTCGACGAAAGACAGGTGGCCATCGCTACCTATATCATCGGAAACCTGGATGATTCCGGTTATCTCAACCGGAACCTGAGCGCCATGGTTGATGACCTGGCATTTACACAGAATATATCCACCAGTGTTGAGGAACTGAATGAACTGCTGAAAGTGGTTCAGGAGTTTGACCCGCCCGGAATCGGGGCCCGCGACCTGCGCGAATGCCTGCTGATTCAGCTGCGCCGCCAGGATTATACCCCCGCCGTTGAGCTGGCTACACACCTTGTTGAAAGGTATTTTGACGAGCTGACCAAGAAGCACTACGATAAAATTACCCGTAAAGCAAGGGTTACCGAAGAAGAATTGCGCGATGCGGTGAATGAAATCCTGAAACTGAACCCAAAACCGGGGAATTCGATGGGGGAGACTTCCAGGACGAATCACTACATCATGCCTGATTTTTTTGTTTACAACAAAGATGGAGATCTTGAACTTCAGGTCAATTCCCGGAATATGCCCGAGCTGAGGCTCAGCCGTACCTATGTGGATATGCTTGAAACCTACGCCGAGAGCAAGTCGAAAAGCAACAGCCAGAAAGAGGCGGTGATGTTTATCAAGCAGAAGATCGACTCTGCCAGGTGGTTTATTGACGCCATCAAACAACGGCAGAATACCCTCTATGTTACCATGACGGCCATCATGGAATATCAACGGGATTATTTCCTTACCGGTGATGAAACCAAACTGCGGCCGATGATCCTCAAGGATATTGCCGAGCTGGTAGGGCTTGATATTTCCACCGTTTCGAGGGTCGCCAATTCTAAGTATGTTCAGACTCCATTCGGGACTTTTTTGCTGAAAACCTTCTTTTCCGAATCCATGCAAACCGATTCGGGGGAAGAAGTTTCCACCCGCGAGATCAAGAAGATCCTTTCCGATTGCATTGAGGCGGAGGAAAAGGGCAAACCGTTGACCGATGAACAGCTGACCGACATCCTGAAGGAGAAAGGCTATAACATTGCCCGCCGCACCGTTGCCAAATACCGTGAGCAACTTAACATACCGGTGGCCCGGCTCAGAAAGGAGCTGTAATCGCCCGGAAAATTCTTTTATTCATTTTTATAATAACTGCCCTATGGATCTGGCCCTCAGAGACCGTTTTACTGAATTATGGAAGAATTACTTCGGAGGTACCGCCCTCCCCATCGCCTTTTTTTATACAGAAGCCGAAACCTCGGCCGGGATGGCACCCAGGGCTGAAAAATGGAGCTGCTTCATCGGAGCACTTTCGCAGGTGCGTCGCGGCAAATCACTGGCATTTAGCGCTGAATCCATCGGATGTGCCGGAGGAAAGCGCTATCTGGGCTTTGGCAATAAACTCCGACCCGGTTTTGAGTACTTTCTTTCGTGTGGCAATCAGGAGATTGAAGGGGAACGTTACCTGCGCACGCCCGCCCAGGTTGAAAAGTTTTTGAAGGATGCTCCCTGGAAACCGGCGCCGGCTTCGCGCATTGTTTTCCGTCGCTGGGATATGCTCGAAGCAATGGATGAGCCGGAGGTGGTTATCTTTTTTGCAACGCCCGATGTGCTCTCAGGCCTCTTTACACTGGCCGGGTTCGACAGGGATGACTTACAGGGGACCATTGCCCCCTTTGGCTCCGGATGTGCTTCCATAATACAGTATCCGCTGGCCGAAGCCTTTCATGAAAAGCCCAGGGCTGTGCTCGGTATGTTTGATGTTTCAGCCAGGCCTTTTGTAAAATCCAACGAACTGACCTTTGCCCTGCCCATGAATCGTTTTACCGAGATCATTCATTATATGGATGAAACCTTCCTCACCACCCACGCCTGGGAGAAGGTCAGAGACAGGATAAACCGGAATGCCGGGCAGGAATCAGCGGATTAACCTGCAATCAGCAATGATGGCGCAGTCTTCAGCATGAATTTGTTGCCTGTTTTGGTCCTGTATTTTTGCCGGAATACCGGCTTATTCCGGTTTTCTTGTTACCTTTACATTAAAATAATTGCAGCTATGTTTCTTAAAAAATCAGCAACCGGCGCCCTGCTGGTCCTTCTTGCGTTGGCAGCCTGTAATCCGACATCTGAAAAATCATTAAAAATAAATATGCAAAGCGATTTTCCCGCGCCCCCGGTTGCGGCAATCAAACCGGTTACATTCAACGAGTCGGGCGGTGAGCGGACCGACAATTACTACTGGCTCAAAGAAAAGGAAAACCCCGAAGTGATCGCTTATCTCGAAGCTGAAAATGCATACTGCGATACGGTGATGAAATCGACATTGCCGTTGCAGGAAAAACTTTTTACCGAGATGAAAGGCCGCATCAAGGAGACCGATGAAACGGTTCCGCAGCTCGATAACGGTTACTATTACTATTCCCGCACCGAAGAGGGTAAACAATACCGCATATACTGCAGGAAAAAGGGTGATCTTTCCGCGGCTGAGGAGGTGGTTTTTGATGTCAATGCCATGGCAGAAGGGAAGCCTGCTTTTATTTTTGCCGGATTCGACATCAGCACCGATAACAGACTGGCCGCCTATCTTTCTAACGAAACCGGTTCATTTGCCGATTTCACACTTAGGGTCAAAAACCTGGAAACGGGGATGGATCTGCCGCTGGACATCGGCAAGGTTCAGGGCTTTGCCTGGGCCGGCGACAGCAAAACCCTGTTTTATACCCTGGGCAATGAGGCGCTCAGGGCCTGGAGGGTTTACCGGATGGTGCTGGGCAGCGATCAACCGGCCGAACTGGTATTTGAGGAACCCGACGAGCAGTTTATTGTGGATGTAAGTAAAACCAAAACCAACGACTACCTTTTGATCACCACCGCCAGCAGCACCACCTCGGAGGTGCATTATCTGCCTGCCGCGGAGCCTGCCGGAAAGTTCAGGGTTTTTGTTCCCCGGGTGAAAGATGTTGAATACCATGTTTATCACCATAAGGAAAAGTTTTTTATCAGGTACAAGGACAGAGACAACCTGAATTTCATGGTATATGAAGCCCCTGTTACGGGATTTGAAAACCGGAACAACTGGAAAGTCTTTCGTGCCCATGATAAAGATACCCGCATCGGCAGCCTTGAAGTTTTTAAGGATTATCTGGCGTTGCAGGTGCGCAGGAACGGTTTGAACGAGATCCTGGTGTATGGACTCAGGGATAACAGCGAAAATACCATACGCTTTCCCGAGCCGGTTTATACAGCATACCTGAGCGGTACGCCTGAGTATGATGCACCTGCATTAAGATACAGCTACAGCTCATTGAACCGCCCGACAAGTGTTTATGATTATGATTTCGCCTCCGCCCAAAGCAAGCTGCTGAAGCAGCAGGAGATTCCTTCCGGATTTAACCCGGATGATTATACCGTTGAGCGCATCTGGGCAACGGCGGCCGACGGGGCAAAGGTTCCGATGTCGGTTGTATATAGTAAAACCCTGAAAAAAGACGGCAGCAATCCTGCGTTGCTTTACTCTTATGGTTCTTACGGAGCCAGTTCCGACGCTTATTTCAGTTCAGGATTTTACAGCCTCATCGACAGGGGATATGTATTTGCCATTGCTCAGATACGCGGCGGCAGCGATATGGGTGAGCAGTGGTATGAAGATGGAAAGCTGCTGAAGAAGAAGAATACTTTTACCGACTTTATCTCCTGCGCCGAGAAACTCATTGAGGATAAATTCACCTCATCCGCAAAGCTTGCCATTATGGGCGGCAGCGCCGGCGGACTGCTGGTGGCCGCGGTTACCAATATGCGTCCCGATCTGTTCAACACCGTGGTGGCCCAGGTGCCTTTCGTGGATGTGGTAACCACCATGTTCGACACCAGTCTGCCGCTGACAACGCAGGAATATGAGGAATGGGGCAATCCCAACGAAGAGGAATACTATCGCTACATGCTTTCCTATTCTCCGTATGATAACATTACGGCACAAAATTATCCCAATATGCTGATTACCGCCGGGCTGAATGATTCCCAGGTTTTGTATCACGAGCCGGCCAAATATGCCGCCAAACTTCGGGCGATGAAAACCGGCAACAACCTGCTGCTGCTGAAAACCAATATGGAATCGGGCCATGGCGGAGCTACCGGCCGCTTTGATGCATTGAAGGAAACAGCCTTTGAAATGGCATTTATCCTCGACAGGGTTGGGATAAGGGAATAGCCGCCTATGCGGGAAAAGAAGATGTTGAATACTTTTTAATACGGTGACCCATGTCAGATGAGAAGATCTTTGACCGGCTTGACCGGTTGATGAATGAACGGGACTTTGTATCGGGCATCCACAATTACTGTGACCGTTGGTGCGAGCGCTGTCTGTTTACCTCAAAATGCATGGTATATGCCATGGAGGAGGAAGAGCAGCGGGAGGCTGAACGGGCAGGCAAAACTGAAACTGATCCATTTGCCTATGTACACCAGGTTTTTCAGGAAGTTTCGGAGAAATTGCGGCAATGGGCGGATGAACAGGGCATTGATCTGAACGCTGAACCCGATGAGGATGTGAAAATCGCGGAGGTTAAGCGCAAATCCGGGGCATCGGATTTTGTATCCATCGAATCTGAGGCTTATGGTAAGTGGCTGATGAACTGGCTGAAAGTAAACCACACAGAAACGGAGACAATCAAGAAGGAACTTGGAAATACTGATACGCATGCCCTGGCTGCTTTTACCGATGCCCTTGAAGTACTGGGCTGGTATATGTTTTTCCCTGCTGCCAAATTCCGCAGGGCATCTTCCGATCCATATGAAGATAGCGACACCGGACACGCCGACAGGAATGGATCGGCCAAGGTGGCGATCATCGCCGTTGAAAGGACAATGGCCGCCCTGGCTGTCGTGTTAAGGTATATGCCCTCCCATGAAGATGAAATGTTAGATGTACTGATCAGGCTTGACCGAATCAGAAAACAGGCTTTGCTTGACTATCCTGAAGCCATGGCTTTTAAAAGACCCGGGCTGGATGATTGATTCATGATTCAGCAAAGGCCATAAAAGGCAATCATCTGCAATTCCGGATACGACTACTGCACAAATTTAACGGCAGCCCTGAGGTTTACAACAAGCAGAACCTGCGCTGGCCGGTGATAATTTGAATATCCGCATTACTTTTTTTGAACATATATACTTTTTTTTGTGCAGGCTGTTTGTATTCTTACAGTTTTTTTGTATATTTAAAGCAACTAAAATAATGTTGTTATGGATAACATGTTATTAAGAATACTGCTCGACAGCTTTGAGCGTCAGCAGAAGCCGGAAACGGGAGCGTCACCCGGCGGGCCGTTTATCACCATTTCAAGGGAATATGGCTGTCAGGCGAATGTATTGGCTGAATCTCTCAGCCGGGCGATCGCAGCCAAAGGGTCGCACTGGAGAATTATGAATAAGGAGATTATTCTTGAAGCCGCCCGCGAACTGAATCTTGACCCTGAAAAGATCAAGGCCATTGAGGGTTCAATGGAGAGAGGTGCGATGGATGAAATATTAAGTTCATTAACTACAAAATATTACAAAAGTGATCGGAAGGTGCGGCAGACCATCGCCAATGTTGTGATGTCGGCTGCACACACCGGCAATGTGATTATTGTGGGACGGGGAGGTGCCGCTGTGACCATGGGATGGCCCAATGCACTGCACATCAAACTTACAGCACCGGTGCAGTGGAGGCTTGATGCGCTGATTGCCCGGCATAACCTGAAGCGGGAGGAAACGGTCAAGCAAATGGCATCAATTGATCATAAGCGATTTAAACTGCAGCGCGATTATCTGAAGGGGGGCATTGACATCAATGATCTGTATGACCTGGTGATCAACTGCAGCAAAGTCACGCATCCCGAGATCGTAGGGATCGTTATTTCTATGCTGGAGAGCCGAAAAATGATTTAGATGCTGCCCACATAATCCCGATAGATGAACAATGACGGACGACAATACCAAACCGGCTTCAGCCGGCAGTAATTTCATTGAGCATACGAAATATCACAACCTGCTGATTTCTGATCAGCTACGGGGCTATCCTGCACCACCTCTGCAGCCGGCTTAT
>ERZ795057.719-NODE-719-length-32794-cov-13.793854_pt1 | contig 32794 bp, 29 predicted proteins | sample MGYA00375141_ERZ795057 | MGnify/ENA primary metagenome ERZ795057 (study PRJEB30186, sample SAMN05720163) | activated sludge metagenome | isolation source: Anaerobic digester | place: Hong Kong | collected 2015-01-26 ...
TCGGGTTCGATAGTCAGGATCTCCCTGAACAATATTCGATAAGCGATCTTTTTCCCGAGGCGGGGAGCCCGGCCCGGCATCACCCCCTGCGGTCGAAGAGGCGCTGGGACTTCCTCCCGGTCCGCGGCAGGACCCCGTAATCCATGATTTCGATGATGCCGCTCACGAGCAGGGACTTCTTCAGGTCCGCCGCGATGGTCTTCTTGACCGCCGCATCGTTCTCAGGCCCGATCCCTGGCTCGCGCTCGACCTTTATGGTCATGTAGTCCTTGCCGTCTTCCTGGCGGTCCAGCAGGATCTGGTACTCGCTGCCGATGCCCTGGTGCCTGGAGAGGATCTCGTCGATGTGGCTGGGATAGATGTTGACCCCGCGCACGATGAACATGTCGTCCGAGCGCCCCGTGATCCGGTCGTGTCTGGGCAGGATCGATCCGCAGAGGCACTGCCCGGGGATGAGCCGGGTGAGGTCGCGGGAGCGGTAGCGTACCAGCGGGGCACCCTCCTTGCGGAGCGTAGTGTAGACCATCTCGCCCACATCGCCTTCCTTCACGGGTTCGAGGGTTTCCGGGTCGAGGATCTCGAGGATGTAGAAATCGGGGAAATAGTGGATGCCCGTGTGGTGGACGCAGTCGAGCCCCGTGCCGGGGCCATACACCTCGGTGAGCCCCGGGATGTCGAAGACGTGCTCGGCATGGAACAGGGTTTTGATCTTGTCGCGCATGGAGTCGCTGGCGCGCTCGGCACCCATGATGACCTTCTTTACGTTCAGCCTGTCCAGGATGCCCGCCTTCTCGGCCTCCTCGGCCAGAAGCAGGGCCATGGACGCGGTGGCGCAGAGCACGGTGGGCTGGAAGTCCTCCAGGAACTGCAGGTGCATCTCCGTGTTGCCGGGGCCCACGGGCAGGGCAAGGGCGCCGTAGCGCTCGCAGCCGTTCTGGAAACCAACGCCCGCGGTCCAGACCCCGTAGCCCACGCAGATCTGTACCCGGTCCAGCGGGGTGAGTCCGGCGAGTTCGTAGCAGCGGGCGAACATGTCCGCCCAGTCGTCGATGTCCTTGGCCGTGTAGGACATGACCTTCCTCTTTCCCGTGGTACCGGAGGAGGCGTGGATGCGCACGATATCCTCGAAGGGGACCGAGCGGAGCGGGAAGGGGTAGCCCGCCTGGAGATCGGCGGCCGTGACGAAGGGCAGCCTCCTCAGATCGTCCAGGGTTTTTATGTCGTCGGGCTTCACCCCGGCCCTGTCAAAGGTGGACCGGTAGTACTCCGAACCGTTGTACGCATGGCTCACGGTCCATTTCAAGCCCTGAAGCTGGAGAGCCGCCAGCTCCGAGGCCGATGTATATGACGGCATAAAGGTCCTGCCCATGGTGTCTTCCTCCTATGCTGATTCCTGATGCTGGTATGCGTAGCCCATCTCCATGGCCCTGAGATTGTCCTTCAGGCCCCTGCCGGGCGATATCTCCTCGACCACCCGCCGCGCTTCGCCGGGATCGATCCCGAGGATCTTCACGGCGAACCCGAGCATGACCATGTTCACGGCGCCCGGCATCTTCGCGTTCAGCGCCATGGATGTCGCGTCGATGGAGTGGTCGAAGGATCCCTGTTCTGGTGCGTTCACCGCAGAGACACCGCCCGGCCTGAGCATGTGCAGGTATCCCTTCGCCTCGGTCTCGTCCAGGCCGATGAGCATGTCCGCGCTGCCTGCGGGGATGAGGGGGCTCTCGAACGCCCCGACCTTGAGGTTCGCCGTTACGGTCCCCCCCCGCATGGCCATGCCGTGGGTCTCTGATGAGATGACGCGCCGTCCCGCCCTCACGGCGAGCTCCGAGAGGGCCCTGGCAAGGAGCAGGATACCCTGTCCGCCCGTGCCCACCATGAATATCTGTCTGTTCACTTGATCAGTGTCCATTTCCCGTCCTTCACCTGCACCATGACCATGGAATCGACTCCCAGACCGCAGTGCTCGTCCGCACTCATGTTGTATATGCCGCTCACTCCGACATATCCTTTCACGCTCTCGATGCCCTTCGCCAGGTCGATGCCGCCCTTGCCGCCGGACTTCTTCAGCCCCAGCGCAAGAAGCTGCATGGCATCCCAGGCATAGCCGGAATGGGCCCCTGTCTTCCCTATCTTCTTCTTGTTCTCATAATCGTTCTTGAACGTGACGAGGACCGCCATCTGGGGATCGTCCTTGGGGATCTGGTTGAGGACAAGGAGTTTGATGGTGGGAAGGATGGTCCCTTCGGCGGCGGGTCCGGCAAGCTCCAGGTACTTGGGGTCGGCCTGGCCATGGCACTGGATGAGCGGCATGGCAAGCCCGAGCTGGCGGTAGTTCTTGGTCACGATGGCGCCGACCCCTCCGATGGTCCAGCACACGACGGCCTGGGGATCGGCCTTTTTGATCTTGGTGAGCTGTACGCTCACATCGCTGTCCGTGACGTCGAAGGTCTGGGCCTCGATGATCTGGATACCGAATCCGGGGGCCAGCTTCTCCAGAGAACTCCTTCCTTCCTGGCCGAAGTTGTCCGATGCCGTCATGATGGCGATCTTCCTGATGCCCTTGTCCTTGAAGTACATGTAGGTCCTCTCCACCGCAGTGACGGTCTTCTGCGGGCTCTTGAACATGAACTGCCGGACCGGCTCCACTGGCGGGGTTCCTCCCACGAAGCCCACGGTGGGCGTCCGGCTGTCCTGGACGATCTTGAGGATGGCCATGGCCGAACCCGTGCCCGTGGGACCCGCGATGGCGATGACCTTTTCCTGCTCGATGAGGCGTTTGGCTTCCAGGGCCGCCTTGCCGGGATTGCTCTGGGTATCGGCAAAGACGAGCTCCAGGGGTCTGCCTGCAATGCCTCCTGCGGCGTTGATCTCCGAGGCGGCCATCAGCGCCACCGCCTTGGAGGGCTCGCCGATGAACCCTTCGGGGCCTGACAGCCCGACCAGCACGCCGATCCTGATGGGGTCGGCCGCATGAAGCGTGCTCCCCAGGAAAAACGCCACCATGACCATCAGTAACAGACGACCTTTCTTCATACATCCCTCCTCTTCTGGATTGAAAGCCTATCGTTTCAGGAATCTCCTGTCGATAACCTTGGTCCGGTGCTCCACGATCCCGGACAGCCCCATGGGCGGGTAGAACCTGATGCGTATCGTGGACCCGAGGAGGTCGACGATCTCTCTGCCGATCTCCTTCTTCAGGGCCTCCTCGAGCTGGTCTGGGGTCCGGTCCGCCGGTCCTCTGGACCCTTCGGGAAGCTCGGTGTGCACCTCCACGATGTCGTTGGTGGACTCCCTGGTGACGACCACCTGGAACCTCGGCAGGGTGCCGAACAAGGCGGAAAGTACCTCCTCGATCTTCCCGGCGGAGATCTCGATGCCGGAGACCTCGATGCTGTCGCCGGTACGGCCCGTGACCCGTGCCATGCGTATGCCCATGTATGGGTGGCCGCATCCGCAGCCGCCATCGATGAGCGTGGTGAGGTCGCCCGTACGGTACCGGATGAGGGGCATGGCCTCCTTGGTGATGGTGGTGAGCACGAGCTCGCCTTCGCGCCCCGGCGCAAGGACCTCTCCGGTGGAGGGATCGATCACCTCCGGGATCACCTGGTCCTCGAAGATGTGCAGGCCAGACCTGCACGGACACTCGGCGGCGACCCCGGACCCGTAGATCTCGCTCAGGCCGTAGTGGTCGTAGGCCTTGATCCTCAGCGACTCCTCGAGGGACGCCCTGATCCCCTCGTCCCAGGGCTCCCCGCCGAAGAGGCCCTTCCTGAGCGGGATCTCATCGGGGCTGAATCCCAGGGACTGGAAGGTCTCGGCCAGGGCCAGGGCATAGCAGGGCGTCGAGATGAGGGTGTCGACGTGATAGTCCCGGATCATGAAGGCATGACGCCTGAGGTCCACGCTCGAGGTGGGGATCAGGGTGGCGCCGATCTCTTCGGCGCCGAGGTGGAGGCCTGCGCCCCCGGTGAAGAAACTCGACCCGAAGGCGATGAGCAGGATGTCGCAGGAGTCCACCCCTGCGAGGCTGAGCACGCGCGCGCTCACCTCGCGCCAGTGCCGCATGTCGTTGCGGTTGAATCCCACCACGGTCGGCCTGCCCGTCGTGCCTGCTGAGGAATGGATCCTCACGATCTCCTGGAGCTTCACCGCGAACATGCCGTACGGATAGTTCTCCCGCAGGGTGTCCTTGGTGGTGTACGGGATCTTCCCGAGGTCGTCGAGCGAGCGCACGTCCTCGGGAACGAGCCCGATCGCATCGAACAGCTCGTGGTAGTACCGGACATTCCGGTTGACCCTGTTGAGCGTCGCCTGGAGACCTTCGAGCTGGTGCTGCCGCAGGTCTTCGGAGCTGTTGATCCCTTCAGTTGTGCCGGAAGTCATCTCTTCCTCCTGACCCGCCGAGATAGGCGCGCATGATCTCGGGATTGTCCCTCAGGTCGCTGCTGCTCCCGCTGAAGACAACCTTTCCCGTCTCCATCACATACCCCCTGTCCGCGATATCGAGGGCAAGCCTGCCGTTCTGCTCCACCATGAGGATGCCGGTTCCCTGTTCGGAGCTCAGGGCCCTCATCCGCCCAAGTAACATCTTTATGACGGCCGGGGCAAGGCCGCTCGAGAGCTCGTCCAGGAGGAGCACCTTCGGCCTCGTCGCCCACGAGCGGGCAATGGCGAGCATCTGCTGCTCGCCTCCGGAGAGCGTTCCTGCAGGCTGGCCGGACCGCTCGGCGAGCTGGGGAAAAAGGGCGAGGCTCTCCTCCATCCGTACCTTTTCCTCCCTGCCGAGGCGGAGCCCCCTGTGGGCGAGCCCTACGGCGATGTTCTCCTGTACGGTGAGGGACCTGAAAAGACCACGGTCCTCGGGTACGAGCGATACCCCACCTTCTATGGCCTGCCGTGTCCCCCCGCCCGTCAGCGGCATGCCGTCCAGGATGACTTCGCCCTCCCGCACGGGTACGATGCCCGCTATGGTCTTCAGGAGTGTGGACTTGCCAGAACCGTTCGCGCCGAGCACCACGACGATCTCTCCCCTGCCCACGTGGAGCGAGATGTTCTTCAGGATGTGGAGTGCGCCGTAGAAGGCGTTGACATTTTTCACCCGTATCATGTCAGGCCCCCAGGTATGCCTCGATGACCGCAGGGTTTTCCTGGACCTCCCGCGGGGTTCCCGACGCGATGCGCACCCCCTTGTCCATGACCACGACCATATCCGAGATCTCCATGATGAGCTGCATGTCGTGGTCGATGATGAAGATGGTAATGCCCCGTGCGTTCAGGCCTTTCAAGAGCATCGCCAGACCCTCCACCTCCTTGGAGTTGAGCCCGGAGCCTGGTTCGTCCAGGAGCAGGATCTCCGGGGATGCGGCCAGGGCCCGGGCGATCTCCATGAGCCTGAGTTGGCCGAATCCGAGCCGCGATACCCCCATGTCGGCCCGGTCTGCAAGGCCCACCGCCTCGAGGCATTGAACGACCTTTTCCCTCGCCGACCTCTCCCTGCTCCCGTAAGACGGCGGCTTCAGAATCGATGGGAGGATCCTATGGGAGTAACGGGCGCTCGCCCCTATCATCACATTCTCCATAACGCTCATCCCCCCGAAGGACTCGACGCCCTGGAAGGTGCGGATACAGCCGAGGCGGGAAATGACGTGGGGTCCTTTTCCCGTTATGTCCTCGCCGCAGAGCCTGACTCTTCCCCTGTCAGCCTTCAGGAACCCGGTGATCATGTTGAAGGTCGTGGTCTTCCCCGCGCCGTTCGGCCCGATGAGCGCGGTGATCCGTCCTTTTTCCACCGTGATGTCCAAGTCGCTCACGGCATGGATCTTCAGGAAGGACTTCGCAAGGCCCCGGACCTCAAGCACGGTGTCCTCCGATCCTGAACAGCCCCCCGGGGGCGTAGATGAGGGTCGCTATGAGCACGGCACCGTAGATAACCGCCTCCAGGTCCGCCGGGTTGACCATGGGGACCTTGCCCGAGGCGGCACGCAGCAGTTCCGGCAGCCAGGTTATGGCGAAGGCGCCCGCGATGCCGCCCGCAAGGCTCATGGTGCCGCCGATCACCACCATGACGATAAACTTGACCGAGAGCATCACGGACGCCGCATCATCGGGGTTGATGTAGGCCAGCGGAGAGCAGTATGAGTAGAGACCGCCTGCAAGTCCGGCCAGGGCGGCGCTTGCGACGAAGACCTTGAGCTTGACCATGTTCACGTCGATGCCCAGCGATACAACGGCGTTCTGGCTCTCGTGGATTGCCTGCATGAGCGATCCGAATCGGGACCCGACTACGGACCGGCAGAGGATGAACACCGCGATGAGCACGAGGGATACCGTGACATGGCGGGAGACGTCAGAGGAGATGGCGTATCCCGGGACCGCCAGCGGGGGTATGGCGAAGATCCCGCCGGGACCGCCGGTCGCACCGAAGGGATCGGCCCGGAGCACGGCGTACACGATCATTCCGATGCCCAGGGTGGCCATGGCGAGGTAGTGCTCCCTGAGCCGTACGGTGGGAAAGCCCACGACGAACGCTACGAGCGCGGGGCAGATAACTGCTGCGGCAAGGCCGATCCAGGGGTTCAGGGAGAAGTTGACGCCCGCCATGGCGGCCGCATACGCCCCGATGCCGTAGAAGGCCGCATGGCACAGTGAGATCTGGCCGGTGTACCCGAGCAGGAGGTTGAGGCTCAGGGCCACGATGGCGTACATGGAGCCCATGGTCATGAGCGAGAGGTAATAGGTATGGTTGCCCATGAAGACCAGGCACGGGAGGAAGAGGAATACCACCAGGAGGAGCGTCGCCTTCACAGCCTGCCCCCCATGATGCCCTGTGGCTTTGTGTAGAGGACGGCCAGCACTAGGGAAAAGGCGATGACCTCCTTGTAGCCTGAGAAGAGCGCGGAGCCCGTCGTCTCGGCTATGCCGACGAGAAGCCCGCCGATGACCGCCCCCGGGATGCTGCCCATGCCGCCCAGGACCGCCCCGCAGAAGCCTTTGAGCCCCAGTTCGGTGCCCTTGAGCCAGCTCATCTGGGTGATGGGGGTGATGAGCACGCCGGCCGCAGCACCAATGGCCGCGCTCAGGGCAAAGGAGAGGGCCGGCAGCGTTTCCGACTCGACCCCCAGGTTCGAGACCGCCTGCCGGTTCTCGGCCATGGCCCGAAGCGTCGTGCCGATGAGGGTGTACTTGAGGAAGAGCCACAGACCGATCACGATCGCCGCACCAATGCATATGATCCATACGGTCTGGGCAGGGATCGACGCACCCATGAAGAGATGGGTGTTGGGGCCGGGCAGAGCGGGGAGCACGAACTCGTCCTTGGTGACCGCACCTGTGAGGGCCTTGATGACGAACGAGACCCCGATGGTGATGATGATGAGCGTGGTCAGACCGGCGCCGCGGGCGGGTCTGATGGCGATGCGCTCCACTGCGACGCCGATCAGTGCGGTCAGTGCGATGGAGATGGCCACGGCGGCGTTCATGGAGAGGCCGGGGACCTGCGAGAGGCCGACGGTGAGCATGCCGCCGAGCATCACGAACTCGCCCTGGGCGAAGTTGATGATGCCGCTTGTGTTGTACGTGAGGCAGAATCCGGTGGCGATGAGGGCATAGATCGTCCCGATGCCGATCCCGGAGATGAGATACTGGAGGATCTCGCTCATGGCCTCTTTCCGGCCGTGATGGCCTTGCTGGGGCAGACCTCGGCGCACACCCCGCATCCGATGCACAGGGTCATGTCGATGACGGCCTTTTCCTCACCCAGGCTCAGACCCGGACACTCGAACTCCTTTACGCACACGCCGCACAGGGTGCACTCGTCCGTCACCTCCATGACGAAGGACTCCTGCCGGGCCCGGGCCTGCCGGTCCCTGATGCAGGGATGCCGGGCGATGACCGCGGTCACGCCCTCGTCCTTGGTCCTCGCATACGCATCCTTCATCACCGCCTTGAAGCCCGTGACGTCATAGGGATCGTGGACGGTCACCGTGCGGATGCCGCAGCCTCTGAGGATTTCCTCGAGCTCGAGCGTCCTGCCCTCATAGTCGCTGGCAACGTGGCCCGTCGCCGGGGTGGGCTGGTGGCCGGTCATGGCGGTGGTGGCGTTGTCCAGGATCACCAGCACGAATCGGGCGCCGGTTACCAAGGCGTTGATGGTGGGCGGGATGCCCGCGTGAAAATAGGTGGAGTCGCCGATGATCGCCGCGATGGGCGGCGGCGAGGCGGTGTGCTTGTATGCGTGGTAGAAGCCCGCCGCCTGGGACACGGCCGCCCCCATGCACAGGCAGGTATCCACCGCGCCCAGGTTGAGACCCAGGGTGTAGCATCCGATGTCCGAGGTGTAGATGCCCTTGGGCAGAGCGCGTTTGATGGCGTAGAACGCCCCCCTGTGGGAGCAGCCCGGACAGAGCGATGGGCGCCGGCCTTTCCTGGTCTCCCCTGCAGGGGTTTCCTCCCCTGCTTCGGTGACGCGGTCGAGGATCGCCATGACGATCTCGGGGGTGAGCTCTCCCTCGTTGGGGACTGTGCCGTCCATCCTGCCCCGCACGTTGCCTCTGCTGGTGAACTGGAGCTCCATGACCGGTTCGGTCTCTTCGATGACCAGCACGGTCTGGTGCCTCGATGCAATGCGGTCCAGCTCGGCGGGGTCCATGGGGTAGGGCATGTCCACCTTGTAGACGCAGAGACCGGGCCACCGGTCGAAGCCGGCGAGCACGTCCGAGAGGTATGCGTAGCCGACCCCCGAGGAGACGACGGCCACAGGGGCTCCCTCGTCCCCCATCGTAAGCCGCGGTCTCGCCCAGGCATGTGTTCTGATCCGGGCGATCTTGGCGTTGAGCTCCCGGTGGAGGACGAGCCTCGGTCCCGGCGTGGCGGCCCAGCGCGAAGGGTCTTTGCGGAAGTCCGGCTCGGCGGCCTCCGAACGGAACCCCGGGACTTCCATGAGCTGCCTCGCGTGGCAGACGCGGGTAGTGGGTCTAAGGATCACGGGGGTCCTGTATTCCTCGGAAAAGGCAAAGGCCTCGAGGGTCATTCTCAGGGCATCCTCGGGGCTTGATGGGTCGAGGACCGGAATCTTCGCGTACAGGGCGAAGAGCCTGGTGTCCTGCTCTGTCTGGGAGGAATGGGGGCCGGGGTCGTCGGCCACGATGAGGAGAAGTCCTCCCGCCGTGCCCATGTATGCGGCGCTCATCACTGGGTCGGAGGCCACGTTCAGGCCCACCTGTTTCATGGAGACGGCCGATCGCCTGCCCGCAATGGCGTTCGCATAGGCGATCTCGAAGGCCGTCTTCTCGTTGATGGACCACTCTACATGGACAGGCAGCCCCTGTTCCTTCACCATCGCGAAGGCGGTCTCGCATATCTCGGAGGCGGGCGTACCCGGGTAGGATGTCACCACGGTGACATTGCTCCCGAGAATCCCATACGCGATGGCCTCGTTTCCCAGCAGGATCCTAGAGTCCTTCATAACAGCTCCTTACGTGCAGAGATCGTGTGATGCCCGGGCGATTCACAACAAAAAGGGGCGGCCATCAGGCCGCCCCTTGTGTGTTTTATCGCAGAAGCCGGCCCTATTCATCCACCCAACGCCACCAGGTATGCCGGCTCACATGTTTCTTCATGGAAGAACATACAACACGATTCAGTGAGTATTGTCAAATGGTTTCTCCGTCCCCCATGAACGACATTCGTACGGGCAGTCCGTCCGCCCTTGATGGAAGAGAGGCTCCGTCTTGATTTTCGCCACGGAATACAATAGCAAGGGATCATGTCGAATGTGTTAGACAGGAGAGAGAATTGACCATGCGCATTGCCGCCGTTTTCGGAAGCCCGAGGAGAAGTGGAAACAGCGAGACCCTCGCGGAAACCTTCCTGCAGGAGGCCGAACGCCTCGGGGCCGAGGTGGAAAGGTTCCACCTGAGCGGCATGAGCTATCAGGGGTGCATCGCATGTTACGCGTGCAAGAAGAAGCTGGAGCAGTGCGCCCTGGATGACGACCTGACGCCGGTATTGAAGTCAGTATACGAGGCGGATGCCCTGCTCGTGGCGACACCCGTCTACTTCTTCGACATGCCATCGCAGCTCAAGGCATTCGTTGACCGGTGGTATTCCTTCTTCAAACCGCGGTTCCACGAGACCCATGACATCAGCAGGCTCCCGGAAGGGAAGGACGTCATCTTCGTCGTCAGCCAGCGGGCGCCGGAGAATGTGTTCATCGATTTCATCCAGCGCTATGATCTGATGTTCAGGCTCTTCGGGTTCAAACCCATGCACCTGGTCCGGGGGTGCGACCTCGGGGACAGCCGCAGCGCCGCTTCGAAAAGACCCGACCTACTGGAAAAGGCCAGAAAGGCGGCAGGAAGAGTCATGGCGGGAGAGCCGGCGGATGCGGGATCTTAACTGACGGTTCTGGTTTCTCCCTCGCAGGCTTTTCCCCCGGATCGAACCCTCACTCTATCCCCGGGCTTCCGGAATATCCCGTATATGGACGGTTCCAGGCCGTCATTCCGGGTGATCGAACGGAGATAGACACCTATCTGGCCCGCCGTGTCCCCCGTCCCGTCGAAGAACAGGTTCACCACCGGCACTTTGAAATGTCCGTGAAAGGTCTGGAAGAGGTACGAGGTGATCCTGCCCGGCATGCATCCGAAGGGGGAGCAGTTCACCACGAGACGGGCCCCCTGTTCGGCGAAGAGCCTGGCCCTGCCTATGGTGAGGATGGACTCGCCCTCGAAGGAGAGCGGGATGAATCTCTGCCCCTCGGCCAGCACCTTATCCATGGGAGGTTCACACCGGTCGTCGAGCACGGGGGAGAACAGGTCCATGATCTCCCTTTCCGCACGATGGATGATATGGCTCTTCAGCCTGGTTTTGAGGCTTTTCATGAGGGGAGACTTCCGTGCCAGGATCTCCCACACATAGTGGACCCACTCAGCCATGGGCGAGAGCCAGGCCTCACCGCCTTGAGCCTCCACGGCCTCCACGACGTGCTGGTTGGAGAAGAGGTTGAGCCTGACGAAGATCTCTCCCACGATGCCCACCAGGGGCCTGGGGTCTCTTACGAGGCAGTCCCGGGCTCCCAGGGCATCAGAGAGGGATCGCGCGGTGTCCGACCAGTCCCTGCCTGCACGGATCAGGTTGCAGATCTCGTCCACGGCCTTCCCGACGAGCGCCTCCGCCGCCTCCGGGCGGTCATGGTAGGGCACGATCCTGCACCTGAGCTTGTACAGGGCATCCCCCAGGCAGATGGCCTTCCATACCTCCAGCTCCGTCTTCCGGTTGAGGAAGGCGTACCCGTCCTCCGAGGTGGGGGAGAAGATGAACGTATTCTTGATGTCTGCATTCCCGAGGATCATGGACTGGAGGGTGGCGTACTGGCCGAACCTGCACGGCCCCTCGGCCCTGGGCATGAACAGGACATGGGTGTGGTCCGCAGAAGACTCCCGGATTTTCGAAAGGAATTTACCCGTGGTCACCGCTGCAGGCAGGCATTCGCTCCCCCGGCACAGCGCCCTGCCCGAGGCGCATTCCCCTGCGGTCTCTTCACCCGTCGCCCTTGCGTCGATGCCGTGGCGGTTCAGGACCGACGCCCAGAGTTGGGGGATGTAGGGATGGATCTGGGGGATCCATACCGTAGCATTGTCCGGGATGTCGCGGAGGCTGTAGCGGATACGTGAAGGCCTCGTGGGCTCCTGTGCAGGCATCACTGTGGGGGCATGCTGCTCGATCATGTCGAGGAAGGCCTCGATCCTCGTCTGGTACCCGGTGGCCGAGCCGTGCTCGTCCAGTTCGAGGATGAGGTAGGGCCTGTCCCGGCATATCTGCTCGAAGTAGGTAAGGACGAACGAGTCCGGCCCGCAGGAGAAGTTGGAGATCATGAGCGGGTAGAGGTTCGGTCTTCTGCGCAGGGAGAGGACCTTGCGCAGGATCTTCATGCCCTGGTTCCAGTACATGTCCGGGAAGAGCCCGCAGACGTCCCGGTTCGATGCGTCGTCGGGCACGGCGTCCATGGTGATCACCGTGTAGCCCAGCGACTCGATGAGCTCGGGAATGCCCAGGTTCAGGATGGGGTGGTAGAGGTTGTAGGGTCTGCCCAGGAGCACGACAATGTTCTGCCCTCTGTCAGCCTCCCCGAGGACTGCTTCTGCTTGAGCCGAGAGCTCTGACCGGTATTGCCTCAGGCGAGCGACGCCCTTTTTCAGGGCAGCTCGTATCCGGAGTGCGGATGCGGCGGGCAGGCCCGCATCGAGGATGGTCATCCTCATGAGCTCGGCCTGCCCGGTGAGAGGCCGGCCGAGATCGATCTGGGGTGCAAGAATCCTGTGGGAAAGGGCATGGTCCCTGAAGAACCCGGGCATGCCCGTGATGAAGGGGCAGTAGAGGCTCCGGGGATGTACGGCGGGGTCCTTCTCGTCCTGGATGAGGTGGGGAAGGAGGACCCTGCACGATGGGTCCTCCTTCAGGATGACATGCACGCAGGCCATGGCCACCTTGAGGGGGTGGCAGAAGTCACCCGAACCCAGGGAGGAGAGTTCCCTGAGCACGGCAGACCTGTCGGGCCGGCAGAGTTCGATCGTGATCCCGCAGGAGCGCATGACCTCTCCCAGCAGGGGCATGAACTCCTCGTTCAGCCCCAGGGCCGGCATCTTGATGGTGAGCCTTCTTCCGGCTGCAACGTGTGCATATCGCCCGAGAAGGGCGTTGCGGGCCTCGATGGACCGGTTCGGCCTTCTGCCCCTAGCCTGAACCCCCGGCTCCCTGCCGCACAGGTATCCCCAACTGGTCTTTTCGCCCCCGCTGAGGACGTGGGTGATCCTGCAGGTGTTCTCGCAGCCCCTGCAGATCGTCTCACGCACAGAGACATCGGGGATGACAAACCCCTTGAAGGCCGTTTCACGCCCGATCTTGTCCCTGGTCAGCAGCGCGGCGCCGTACGCCCCCATGACATGGCTGAAGGGCGACACCATGATTTCCGCGCCGGTGAGCTGTTCGAGGGCCGCCACCAGGCCCTTGTTGCGGGCCGTCGCGCCCTGGAACACGATCCTTTTGCGGGAATAGGGGCGGTGGCCAACCACCTTACCGAGATAGTTCTTGAAGACCGCGAGCAGGACGCCCGCCATGATCCTCGAGCGTGGGAGCCCGGAGGCGAGCTGGCGGGTGATCTCCTGGTTCATGAACACCGTACACCGGTCCGAGTTGGGAAGCGGCGTTACCCCCATGACCATGGGCCCGATCTCGTCGAGGTCCATGCCAAGCGTTCTGGCCTGCTCCTCCACGAACGACCCGGTGCCTGCGGCGCAGACGTAGTTCATGTTCACGTCCACGATGCGGCCGTCTGTTAGCCGGATGAATTTGGCGTCCTGGCCCCCGATCTCGAAGATGGTCTCAGCATGTGCGTCGAGGGTCAGCGCTCCCTTGGCATGGGCCGAGATCTCGTTGACGATGAGGTCGGCGCCGATCACCATGCCCACGAGCTTCCTGCCCGAACCCGTGGTGCCGCAGCCGCGGATCGTGCAGCCGCTTCCGGTATCGTCCATGACCGTTCGGATGCCCTCGAAGATATGCCGCACCGCCTCCACCGGGTTGCCTGCGGTCCGGGTATAGATGTCCAAGCGGATCCCCCCTTCCTCATCCGTGAGGACGGCCTTGGTGGACGTCGAGCCAACATCCACCCCGAGGTAGCCTCGCACGGACTCACCCCTGTCCAGGTCGTGCCAGACCTCGTTGCCGAGGACATCGACGCGGCGGACCATTTCCGTCTCCGGGAAGGTGCTCCTCTTCAAGGCAAGGGGTTCGAAGGCATCCATACCTGCAGCCGGTTCCCGGTATTCCCTGAGCATCGCCTCAAAGTCCTTGGCGGCCAAGCCGTTCCGGCGGGCATCGAGGCAAAGTCCCCTGGCGCGGGTGAAGGCCGGAGTGTCGGAAATGGTGATGCGGGGGAACGCCATCCTCAGGAAGTGGCGGACATGAGGGTTGGCCAGGAGGCCTCCCGTGGCGAGCATATCGCTGCCGTCCGGCAGGTCTCCTCCGAACACGCTCTTGAGGCTGGATAGCACAAGCCCGCGGCACAGGCCGTTGTACATGGCATGGGCGCTCCGCCCTTCCTGCTGCAGGTGGATGAGGTCCGTCTTGGCGAACACGGCGCACCGCGTGGCCACCAGGGGGGCATCTTCCATGATGGGGATCTCTTCCAGGCCGGAGAACTCGAGGCCGAGCCTGAGCATCTGCTCATCGAGGAACGACCCCGTCCCGGCGGCGCAAGCGGGGTTCGTCCGGTACAGGAGTATGCCGCCGTAGTCGTCGTAGTGCACCAGTTCGATCTTTTCCGCCCCGAAAACGAGCAGAGACCGGTGGGGGTAGTGTTCCTTGAGGTACCCTATCTCGGAGAGCAGCCCGTCCCTGCGCCAGAGACCCACCCCGTCGCCGCCCAGCGACCCGGATATACACACCGCTCCGGGCGCCGGGAGCAGACGTTCCATCTCATCCCGCACAGTCCTGGCAGGTGAGCCTCCATGGTGGACGGAGCGGGAATACAGCACATTGCCGGAGAAGTCCTCATGCCAGAGCTTGATGTACGAGCTTCCTGCATCGATGCCGAGATAGCTCAAGGGATACCTCCATCGTCATGTCAAGGGCCATAGCATTCCAATGAAGGTAGGAATACCACAGCACGGCGTCCGGATCAATCCGACTGTTCGGACAGCCGGACGCTCAGCGCTGTGCTGTGTCCGGCATCCGTGGTGCGGGTGAAATCGGAGCTGGATAGTATTCAGGAGCAAAGACTGTTTGAAACCTCAGGCGAATGTGTATATGAGAAGAGCCGTAAGGAGACAGCATGCCGAAACAGCCGGCCTCACCACAGGTAGTCGAAGCCATCCGGGAAAGGATCCTCACCGAGGCGTTGTCCATCATCAATGAGGAGGGCTACGCGAACCTGAGCATGCGAAAGCTCGCTAGACGGCTCGGGGTGACTGCCAAGACGATCTACAACTATTATTCCAACAAGGATGAGCTCTACCTCATGGCCCTGATCGAGGGATTCCAGGACCTGACGGAGCAGTTCCGGGCTGCGTACAGGTCGTCCGGGGACCCCGTGGAAAGACTCCGTGCCGCCCTGCATGCCTACGTGGACTGGGGCATCGAGCACAGGCACTCCTACAACATCATGTTCAGCATGGACACCCCGAAGTACGCCGACTACATGGGCACGAGGATGGAGCAGATCGCCGAGAGACAGAACAGGATCGCCCTCCAGGTGGCGGAGATCGCAACCGCGATCCTCACCGAGGTGGCCACCCGCAACGGAAGCCTGGACCCCGATGACGTGCCGTACCGTCTTCTCCATCTCTGGAGCACCCTGCACGGCATGGTATCCCTCTACATCAGCCGGGTGACCCTTGAGGTCTGGGACCTCCAGGGCGCCATGGACAGGATCCTCGATGATGTGCTCCGGCCGTATACCTGTGAACGGCCGACAGGGAATCATGCTTGATCTTTAAGGTCAACGGTGTTACTCTTTTAATGCACCGAAAGACCATGCAATCGGCATAGGGGGAAGCATGCTGAATCCGTGGGACAGACAGACTGCAGGCCTGGACGGCCTGGAGCTCCCTCCGGTAACCCAGATCGGAATGGTGGTGCCGGACCTCGGCGCAGGCGTCGACTTCTACCGGGGATTCCTCGGCATTTCGAAGTGGTACCGCACCGTGATCACCGAGTGCCGCTACACCTTCCGCAACCGACCCATCGACATCCGTCTCGACATTGCGGTGGGGTATTCAGGCAGGACACAGGTGGAGCTTATCCAGGTGTTCGGCAGCGATGACAATATCTACTACGCGTATCCCGGAGAGGCCGGATTCGGATTCCACCACTTCGGCGTGGTGGTGGACGACCTGGAGAAGGCGAAACGCACGATGCAAGACCGCGGCTTTCCCGCACTCCAGGAAGGGACCCTGAAGTATGCGGGCGGCGGTAAGACAAGGGTCGCCTACCTGGACACCATGGAGAAGGCCGGCATGATCCTGGAGCTCATCGAGACCAAGGCCTTCGGCATCAACCTCGGCATGCCGGAGTGGCTCGTCAGCCTCGGCCGCATAACGGGCGATACCATGACCATGGACGCAGGGTGGGGGGGACGGTCGTGAAAAGCTTTGACGCAAAGATGATCTACATGACCGGAGGCTCCAGCGGCATCGGTCTGGAGATGGGAAAGATCTTCGCCGCCGAGGGTGCGGACCTGCTTCTCATCGCACGTAATGAACAGAAGCTCGATGGGGCCCGGCTGGCCATGGAAGGGCTCCGGCGCCGCGGGTCGCAGAAGGTCGGGGTGATGTCCGTGGACGTCGCGGACAGGACCGATGTCGAGCAGAAGATGAAGACCGCGCTGAAGGAATATGGAGCGCCGGATATCCTCGTCTGCAGCGCCGGCATCAACAAGTATGCCGACCACTTCGACAACATCACCCATGAGATGTTCGACGAGGTGATGAAGACCAACCTGTACGGGCCCCGCACCATGATCCACACCCTGTTGCCCGCCATGAAGCCCAGGAAGTCCCACGTAGTGGTCCTCTCCTCGGCCGCAGGCCTCTTCGGGATGTTCGGCTACACGGCCTACGGGACGTCCAAGGCAGCGCTCCTTGGCCTGTGCGACAGCCTGCGCTACGAACTGAAACCCATGGGGATGAAGATCACCGTCGTCTGTCCGCCCGAGGTCGATACCCCCATGAACATCGACGAGGCGAAGACGCTGCCGGTCGAAGGCAGGGCGGTCAAGAGCCTCGGGGGATTCCTGACCCCGGAATACGCGGCAAAGGTCATCGTGAGGGCCGTTGCCAAGGAACAGTACCTGTTCATACCAGGGGCATCCACCCGCTTCCTCTATCTCCTGCACCGACTGAGCAATGGTGGGCTTACCCGGGTGACCTCCGATGCGACCATCTGGATGGCACGCAAGAAGATGGGAAAATGAGCTGAACCGGCAGGGTCCGGTCGGGTGGCGACACCCCCGGCCGTTCAACCGGGAGGAAGGAGAAAAAATGCCAGGGGACCGGTGGGTGTTACTGCGCAGGGTTGAAACGTACGACCCGGCGGCCATGGACGCGGTTGTCAGGGAAGGGTTCGAGCTGCTCGGGCAAAGGCCCGAGGGCCGGGTGCTCATCAAGCCCAACGTGGTCTTTGCCAACAAGAACTACTCACAGCACGCCTTCACCTATCCCGACCTGGTGGGGACCGTGGCGGACCGGGTGCGTTCATTTCCGGGGGTCGCGGAGCTCTCCGTCGGCGAGTCAGGCGGCTTTGCCATCCCCACGCGCCTGAACTTCAAGGAATCCGGATACTATGACATGGGGCTTCGCCACCATGTCCCGGTCATCGATTTCAATGAAGACAAGTACGTGAAGGTCGAGCTGAAGAAGGGGAAGTACCACAAGACCCTCCTCTGCCCGCGGCTCATCCACGAGGCGGATTTCAAGATCTGGATGCCCAAGCTCAAGTACCATATCTGTTGCGAGATCACCAATGCGCTCAAGCTCAACATCGGCAGCCTGCTCCACAAGGAGCGCATGCTCTTCCACGACGACCGGCTGAACGACAAGATCGTGGACATCCTGGAGATCGGCTACCCCGACCTCGTCATCACCGATGCGGTGACCATCGGCCACGGCTTCGAGTCCTGTGCGAAACCGTTCCACCTGGGGCTCATCATGATCAGCAACGACCCGGTGGCCTCCGACGTCGTGGCGGCACAGATCCTGGGGTACCGACCCGAGGAGGTCCGCCACCTACGGATCGCCTCGCAGAGGGGCTATGGCTCCATCGACCCCGCTTCGGTGAAGGTCCTGGGCGACATCGGCATCGAGGAGCTCGCCCGGAGGACCTCGGGTATCGTCAGCGAGTTCCAGGACATGCAGAAGCTGGATACGCGCATCCGTTTCTACGAGGGCATCGGACCGAACACGAACGAGATCTGTTACGGCGGCTGCATGGCCGCGGTGAAGGGCAGTCTCGGCACCATCGATGCACGGAGGCCCGGTTCCCTGAAGAATGCCAAGGAGGGTGCCATCGTCACCGGCATCTATGAGGGCGATGTGGATGCCGGCGACGGCACGTGCCTACTCATCGGCGACTGCACCGAGGTGAAGGGGACGATCAGGGCCGGACGCACCAAGCGGGTGAAGGGATGCCCCATCGGCGCCGTCCAGCTCACCAGTGTGCTGCCGTTCATATTCGGCATGCCGTCCCCCCTGTTCGACACGAGGGACGTCCCGCTGGTGGTGCTGAGCACCATTGAAAAGATCATCAACAAGGCACGTCACGGTGCCTTTTAAAGAGATGAAAGGGAAGGAGTTCGCATGCCATTGACGCAAGAGGAGATCAAGGGTCTGCAGAAGAAGGCGTGGGAGATCAGACGTGCGATCGTGGAGACGACATACACGTGCGGGGGGTCGCACATCGGGGGATCTCTCTCTCAGACGGACGTACTGGTGGCGCTGTACTACAAGTATCTCAAGGTGGACCCCGGGAGGCCCGAGTGGGAGGACCGGGACCGGTTCATTCTGAGCAAGGGCCACGGGGGCATCGGGTGGGCCTCGGTGCTGGGCGACAAGGGATATTTCGACAAGGCCCTGCTCAAGGACTTCAACAAGACGGGGTCTCCGTTCGGGATGCACCTGGACAGCCTGAAGGTGAAGGGATGCGATGCATCCACAGGGTCGCTGGGGCACGGCCTGGCCATCGCCTGCGGCCTGGCTCTGGGGGCACGGCTGAGGGGGAAGGACTACCGGACCTACGTGATGATGGGCGACGGCGAGCTCTGCGAGGGCACGGTGTGGGAGGCGGCGATCCTCTGTGCGCACCACAAGCTGGACAACCTGACGGCCTTCGTGGACCGGAACGGATTCATGATCGACGGCCCCACGGAGAGCATCACGACCCTGGAGCCCATCGACGCCAAGTTCAAAGCCTTCGGCTGGGAGACGCTGGATGCGGACGGTCACGACTTCGCTTCCATCGGGGCGGCCATCGAGAAGGCGCAGGCCGTCAAGGGGAGACCCACGGTCATCATCTGCGCCACGGTCAAGGGCAAGTGTGTGGATCTCATGGAGGCTCAGGCGCCCTGGCATTACGGCGGATTGAACTCGGACCTGAGGGATCAGGCCCTGGCGTGCATCGACGCGCACTACAAGTCACTGCTCGGGTAAGGGGGGACATCATGGCAGAAGGCATGACATGGTCGGTAACGGACGGTGACAAGCTCACCCAGGCGGAGGTGTACGGCGAGGTCCTCTCCCAGCTCGGCGACAGGTACCCGGATATCGTGGCTTTGACGGCTGATCTGGCGACATCAACGAAGATCGGGCGGTTCGGCAAGAAGTATCCCGAACGGTTCATCAACGTGGGAATTGCGGAGAACAGCATGTTCGGCATGGCGGCGGGTCTCGCGCTGGCGGGTCTGCGTCCTGTGGTGTCGACGTTCGCCGCGTTCACGTCGCTGCGGAGCGCGGAACAGGTGCGGACGGACATCTGCTATCAGAACCTGAACGTGAAGATAATCTCCACGCATGCGGGGATCTCCTTCGGACAGGCGGGATCGACGCACCACTGCACGGAGGATCTGGCTGTGATGCGGTCATTCGCGAACATGACCGTCATCGTCCCAGCCGACGGGCTGGAGACGGGCAACGCGGTGGCAGCGGCCATGGAGTGGCCTGGGCCTGTGTATATCAGGGTGGGCCGGGGATTCGAGCCGCCGGTGAACAAGACGCAGGACTACGGCTATGCCATCGGCAAGGCCATCACCATGCACGACGGCAAGGACGTGACAATCATCGCGTGCGGGGTGGGGGTGCTGCAGGCGGTGCGTGCGGCCGAGGTGCTGGGCAAGCAGGGACTCTCCGCCCGGGTCATCAACATGCACACCATCAAGCCCATCGACCGGGATGCGATTATGCAGGCGGTCAGAGAAACCCGGCGCATCATCACGGTGGAGGATCACAGCACCATGGGCGGTCTTGGCTCCGCGGTGGCCGAGGTGATCGTGGAGGGTGGGAAGGCCTGTGCATTCAGGAAGCTCGGCGTGCCGGACTGCTACGCCATCGTGGGGTATCCTGAGGACCTCTACCACCACTACGGGTTCGACGCGGACGGGATCGTGGCCACGGTGGGCGAGCTCATGCGCCTGGAGATCGAAGAAGACGAAGACTGGGAAGACGAGGCGTAGGGGGTCGGCCATGGCGGACAAGGTTATGCTGACGAACCGGATCGTGCTGCGGTCGATCATGCCGCTTTTCAAGATCCTCCACGAGGAGGACGACTCTCTGCTCAAACACTTTCTCACGCGCTTCGAGGGGGTGATCCAGCTTGCGGTCAAGGGCACGGACATCGGGGCGTACGTGGAGCTGAAGGATCGGAGGCTCGATGTGGTGCAGGGTATCCACCCGAGCCCGGACATCCTGCTGCCGTTCAAGCACGCCGCGGGGATGAATGCGCTGTTCACCGGGGGTATCCCTGTGTTCGGGGGCTTCCCAAAAGGTCTGACGAAGCTCGGGCTGCTCGTGAAGTTCGTGACGCTCCTGCTGGGGCTGCTGATCCTGATGCCCAACGTGAACCCCAAGGCACCGGAGAAGAGGCTGCTCAAGGTCAAGATGATCATGTACATGGTGACCAATGCGCTGAGCCAGCTCAACAAGGGCGGGGACGAGGATATGAATGCCTGGACGGCCAAGCAGCCCGACCGAATCTATCAGATGTCCGTGGAGCCTGGGGGACCTGCGGCCTACCTGCGGGTGAAGGGCGGGAAGACCAAGGCGGGCCGCGGGCTGTACACGCGTAAGGCGCCCTTCGTACACATGAAGTTCAACGGGCTCGACGGTGCGTACAAGGTGCTGGCAGAGAGCAAGGACACGGTGAGCGCAACGGCTGACGGGGACATAAAACTGGAAGGGTCCCCCGAATACGCAGGCAACATCGGCTCCTTCATGATGCGCATCCAGGACATGCTCATGCCCCCCAAGAAGTGAACGACCTGCCCCGAGGAGTGAGGGCCTTATTTTTTCGGCATGGACTATATGATTGTAACCTCGGAGACGTGACGACGCAGCATTGAAATAGACATATCGATGAAAAATGAAGGAATACAAAGATATCGTCAGGATGATTAACCATATCGTGAATAACACTTGTCAGTAATAAATCTTATTGCATCAGGAAGTATTGCCGGCCTTGAACATGTATGCCAGTCTTGCTAGGTGATTAGCACTCAAAAATAGTGAGTGCTAACAATCCTATCAATGGAGGAATAGTATGAAGGTGAAGCCGTTACACGACAGGGTTCTCGTCAAGAGGATCGAAGAGGAGCAGAAGACCAAGGGAGGCATCATCATCCCCGACACCGCCAAGGAGAAGCCCCAGATGGGTGAGGTCATCGCCGCAGGCGGCGGAAAGAAGACCGAGGATGGCAAGGCCATCCCCCTCGATGTGAAGAAGGGCGACAAGGTGCTTTTCTCGAAGTATGCCGGAAACGAGATAAAGATCGATGGTGTTGAGCTCCTCATCATGAGAGAGGAAGACATCCTCGGGGTCATCCAGTAGGCAAGGAGGAAGAAGACATGGCTGGAAAAGAGATCATCTATAACCAGGAAGCACGGAATAAGGTCCTCAGCGGCGTGAACAAGCTCGCCAATGCAGTCAAGGCCACACTCGGCCCCAAGGGACGCAATGCCATTCTCGACAAGACCTTCGGCGCTCCGCTCGTCACCAAGGACGGCGTGACCGTTGCCAAAGAGATCGAGCTCAAGGACAAGTTCGAGAACATGGGCGCCCAGATGGTCAAAGAGGTCGCCAGCAAGACCTCCGACATAGCAGGTGATGGCACGACGACGGCAACGGTTCTGGCACAGGCGATTTATACCGAGGGTCTGAAGTACCTGGCGGGCGGCATGAACGCCATGGACCTCAAGCGCGGTATCGACAGGGCCACAACAGCCATCGTGGAAGACCTCAAGAAGATGAGCCGCAAGGTGGAGGACAAGAAGGAGATCGAGCAGGTCGGCACCATCTCCGCCAACGGAGACAACGAAGTCGGAGCACTCATCGCCGACGCCATGGACAAGGTTGGCAAGGAAGGCGTCATCACGGTGGAAGAGGCAAAGAGCATGGACACCACCCTGGAACTGGTGGAGGGCATGCAGTTCGACCGCGGATATCTTTCCCCCTACTTCGTAACCGATGCCGAACGGATGGAGGCCCTGCTTGAGAGCCCGCTCATCCTCATCTATGACAAGAAGATCAGCAACATGAGGGACATCATCCCAATCCTCGAGCAGATCGCAAAGAAGGGCAAGTCACTGCTCATCATCTCCGAGGACATCGAGGGCGAGGCCCTGGCGACCCTGGTGGTGAACAAGCTCCGCGGGACCCTCAAGTGCGCAGCGGTGAAGGCACCCGGCTTTGGTGACCGCCGCAAGGCCATGCTGGAAGACATCGCCATCCTCACCGGAGGCGAGGTGATTTCCGAAGACCTCGGCCGAAAGCTCGAGTCGGTCGCTGTTACTGACCTCGGTACTGCAAAGAAGGTCATTATCGACAAGGACAACACCACCATCGTGGAGGGCTCCGGCAAGAAGGGAGCCATCCAGGGGCGCATCAGCCAGATCAAGGCCCAGATCGAGGAGACGACTTCGGACTATGACCGCGAGAAGCTCCAGGAGCGCCTTGCCAAGCTGGCCGGCGGTGTAGCGGTGATCAAGGTCGGCGCGGCCACAGAGCCTGAGATGAAGGAGAAGAAGGCGCGTGTGGAAGATGCCCTCCATGCCACCAGGGCAGCCGTTGAAGAAGGCTTCATCGCCGGCGGCGGAGTGGCCCTGCTGCGCTGCATCGAGAAGCTCAACAAGCTCGATGTTCCGGGCGACCAGGTTTTCGGCGTGAAGATCATCCAGAAGGCCCTGGAAGAGCCGCTCCGCCAGATCGCGGTCAATGCGGGACTGGAAGGCGGCATCGTGGTGGAGAAGGTCAAGGCGCTCAAAGGCAACACAGGATTCAATGCCGATGCGGAAGAGTACGAGGACATGGTGAAGGCGGGCATTATCGACCCCACTAAGGTTGCACGCTCGGCCCTGCAGAATGCTGCATCGGTGGCCGGACTGCTGCTCACCACCGAGGTCATGATTGCGGAACTCCCCGAGGAGAAGCCCGCAATGCCCATGCCGGGTGGACACGGTATGCCGGATATGGGCGGCATGATGTAGTCTTGATCCGTTCAGGTTCGAGTGAAGAGAGGGACGGGGTATTCCCCGTCCCTCATTCTATGTCCAGGGTAGTTCTCGGGAGATGTGTCTTTCTTCGCGGTAGGAAGAGCCGCTCAGGTTCGCCCGCGATGAGCTGACGGGGGCGGTCAAAGGGTCGGCGATGAGGTGATGAGGGGGGCCTTCACCACATTCTTGCCCATGAGCTCGAAGATGTCGCGGATGATGTCCTTTTTGCGGATGGCGCCCTTCTGATTATGGAGTACGATGACACTGCGCAGGATGAGTTCGTTGAGCATGCCTGCCAGTATATACGGGTGGACGTTCGCCACCAGGTTCTCGTCCTGGGCGGTCTTGATCATGGCGACCAGACGTGATTCGATCTTCTTGTATGCACTGATGTTCTTGAGGGTATAGGCGGACAGATGCTGTCTCTTCTTGATCTCGTTCGTTTCGTACTCCGACATGAAGATGTTCAGGAGCTGGGAGTTGTCGATGTAGAGATCCAGAAGTCTCAGGACCAGTTCTCTGAGCTTGTCCAGCGAAGATCCTTTTTCGTTGCCGATCTCATTGAATACGGTATCGATGTCCGTGAGGATGCCCGAGATAAGGGCTGCAAAGACATCCTCCTTGTTTTTGAAGTGATTGTAAATGGTTCTCCTGTCGAAGCCCGAGTACTGGGCGATATCCTCCATAGTGGTACCGTAGAAACCCTTCTTGTGGAAGAGCTCTCTGGCCGACCGCAGGATAACGGTTCTATTCCGGAGGATCTGACGTTTTCTTCTGATCTTTTTCTGCATCGGATCTCTTGCTGTTCCGCTTTTTTTTAACAAATCACTCTTTGCTCATTTAAGTCAATAGAAATTTATTAATGGAAAAAGACCTCGATAATTCACATCGTGGGGTGAAGTCGACAAGGGGTCTTTGTCGAAGCCGTTTTACAGCTCCGAGTGTACTTCTTGACCGAAATGGGCTATGACGTGGATCAACAGGGTTCCTGGTATGAACAATGAAAAACAGGTGAGAAGCATCAGGAAAAAGGTCAGATGTCCGTCGTGTGGTAGAATCATGCCTTATGAAGGCAATCCCTACAGGCCGTTCTGCTCCAGGGGATGCAAAGGGCTTGACCTCGTTCACTGGGCCACCGAAGGATATCGCATCGAGGGGAAGCCTGACGAAGACAGAGTGAAAGATGAATAAGACGAGAAATCCGGTTATACTGAGCAGATCATCGCATGCGATCTCACGCAAAGACATTGACCCTGATGCCCTGAAGGTCCTTTACAGGCTTGCCAGGAACGGTCACAAGGCTTATCTGGTAGGGGGAGCCGTGAGAGACCTGCTCCTCGGTAAAAGGCCCAAGGACTTTGACATTGCGACGGATGCCAGACCCGGTCAGGTCAAGAAGCTTTTCGCCAACTGCTTCCTGATCGGCAGGCGATTCAGGCTTGCCCATATTCGTTTCAAGGGCGGCAAGATCATAGAGGTGGCGACCTTCAGGAGGGAGCCCGATCCGTCCGAAGAGGCGGAAAGCGACCCTCACAATACCTTCGGCAGCCCTGGTGAGGACGCCTTTCGCAGAGACATCACCATCAATGCCCTGTTTTACGATATCGAAAGTTTCTCGATCCTCGATTACGTCGGCGGGCTTGATGATATATCCAGGCGCCTGGTGCGCATCATCGGCGACCCTTCGACACGGTATGCGGAGGATCCGGTGAGGATGTGGAGGGTGCTCAGGCATTCGGCACGCCATGGGTTTTCCATAGAAGGCCAGTCTGCGCAGGCTATTAGGGAAAACAGCCAGCTCCTGGCGGGGTGTTCCGGTTCACGGATGTACGAGGAGTTCAACAAGGATCTCTTTTCCGGCTATGCCGCGGCGATCTTCTCCCTGCTCATGGAATTTCCCCTTTTCCCCGTCATCCTGGGAAAAGTCGGTAGCATACTGGAGAGACATGACGGTGCAAGGGAAGAATTTCTCCGGTTGATGGAGGTTCATGATGGATTGGTGAGATCGGGAAACGCTCCATCCCCATCGGTCTCCTACAGCCTGCTCCTGTGGCCCTGGGCATGCATGGTGGTGAGGGAGAAGGGGCAACCCGGTATGGACAGGGTCAAGCTGCTCGCTGATGAGTTTGCCGTTTCAGGGATGAATATGGTCATCCCCAAAGGAATCCGGACCAATGCGATCCATGCCATCGAGATCCTTGAGCAGATGCTTACCGCCCTGGACACCGGACGCATGAGGTGGTCCCTGCTCAAGAGGGCAAGCTATGCCGACGCCGCGTCCCTGTTCTCCCTTGTTGCACTGGGCAGGCTCAACCCCGGCGAGGATGCATTCCGCACCGCCTTCAGGGAACGGTATCCAGGCAACCAGGTGAAGAGCAAACCCAGAAGGAGGCGGAAGAGGTGGAGGTCCAGAAAGAAGGGAACGGCAGCGGCAACCCAGTCGCCGGGCACTGAAATCGGTTCTCCTGCATGAAGACTCCCGCTTGTTGCCGTGGACGGCAATTATTATAGTGTGGTTTTTTCATCAGTGGTGATGAACCATACAAGTCCAGGCCCGAAGCCCTTCCGCCAGGCATAAGGAATGATTCAGCTATTGCAGATTTTCCACAGGTAGTCGCAGGGATGAATGGGAAGGAACATACAACCACTGATTAATTCATAGAAATTTAGTGATCAGCAAATTGGCATGGTAGATGCATCTATAGTGGCCAGAGAGTGACGAGGAATGGACATGAGCAGAAAAGGTAATCTTGATATCATATTGAAGAACATGGATACGACAAGGGCCACCAAGATCCTTGCAAAGAGCCTTTATAAGGAGCTTATCCGTAACGGGTTCAGCAACAAGGACATCATCAATTTTTCCAAAGAGATGCTCGACCACATGGCGCAGGAAATGCGCAAAGAGGCTACGCTGGAGGATTCCGGCCGTAAGGACCGTCTCCTAATCGGTTAACCTTTCCCTGGCAAGGGAGAGGATCTTCTCCACCACTTCATGGAAGGTCAGGTGTGTCGTATCGACCACAACAGCGTGATCAGGTATGACCAGCGGTGATTCCGTGCGTGTCATGTCACGCTGATCTCGATTCTCCATGTCCTTCAAAACTGACTCCATCCCCGTGTCCGTACCCTTGCGCAGGAGTTCTTCGTGCCTTCGACGGGCACGTTCCTCCGGTGATGCCATGAGATAGATCTTCAGGTCCGCATCCGGGAATACCACCGACCCGGTATCTCTGCCCTCGACAACCAGGGACGTCTTCTTTGAGAAGGAGCGCTGTATGGCGAGGAGCCCCCTGCGGACCGAGGGATGCACCGCGATGGAGGAGGCCAGTTCACTGATGTGCGGTGCCCTGATCTCTTCAGTGACATCCCGTCCGTCCAGGGAGACCCTGGTTGACGACATACCAATCTGAATATTTCTGAGGATGGCGCCACAGGCGTCATTGTCCCAGGCATCTACCCCAGCCTCGAGAACGGCCATAGCGGCCGTCCTGTAGAGGGCTCCGGTGTCAAGAAAGGTGAATCCCATCTTCCGGGCCACCTCCCTTGCCACCGTTGATTTTCCGCTTCCTGCAGGGCCGTCGATGGTGATGATATGGTGTCTCAACGGAACGTACCCATGTCTGAGAAGAAGCCGGGATAGGAGATGTTCACGCATGAGATGTCATCGAGGCCCACCTCGATGTTCCGTGCCCGGGCGAGAATGAAGAAGGACATGGCGATCCTGTGGTCGGAGAACGTGCTGATGTTCCCGCCCGTGAGCCGGGCCGTGCCCTTGATGACGAGGCCGTCCTCAAGCTCCTCTACCTCAGCCCCGAGCATGGTGAGGCCCTTCACCATGGCGGCGATGCGGTCAGTCTCCTTGACGCGCAGCTCTCTGGCATCGGTGACCACCGTCGTGCCGGAGGCCAGGGCAGCGGCAATGACCAGGATCGGGATCTCGTCGATGAGGGTGGGGACCTCTTCGCCCGTGATGGAGGTGCCCTGCAGTTCGGTGCCGCGGATGACGAGATCCCCGACCGGCTCCCCCGCTCGGTCCGTGCAGTTCACGATGCTGATGCTGGCCCCCATGCGCTCGAGGACCGGCAGGAACCCGGTCCTGGTGGGGTTCAGGCAGACATTGCGGACAATGATCTCCGAGCCGGGTGTCGCCGCCGCCCATACCACCGGGAATGCCGCCGAGGAGGGGTCTCCGGGCACGGTGATGTCCCTGGCCTGGAGCTTCTGGCCGCCGGAGAGGCTCACCGACTTTGCATTGATGGTCAGGTCTGCACCGAAGTAGGCCAGCATGCGTTCGGTATGGTCCCTGCTCAAGGACGGTTCGTTCACCGTGGTGGTGCCTTCCGCCCGGAGCCCTGCCAGCAGCAGGGCTGACTTGACCTGTGCCGAGGCCACCTCCATGGGGTGGAAGATCCCCTTGAGCCTGCCGCCCCTGACCGCCATGGGCAGGTATCCCCCACTGCGGGCCATGAACCGTGCACCCATCAGCTCCAGGGGTTTGATGACCCGCGCCATGGGTCTCCGCACAAGCGAACGGTCGCCTGTCATGGTGGAGATCCCGTCGATGCCGGCAAGGATGCCGGACATGAGCCGGGCCGTGGTACCCGAGTTGCCCGCATCGATGACCTGTCCGGGCTCCTTCATCCCCGACCCTTCGACCAGGTAGGCGTCTCCGTCCCTGCGTATCTCGACCCCGAGTGCGGAGAGGGCATCCCTGGTGCTCCTGATGTCATCCGATTCGAGGGCGTTCCTGACAATGGTGGTTCCTTCCGCAAGGGCGCCGAACATGAACGAGCGGTGGGAAATGGACTTGTCCGGAGGGGGGGTGATCTCACCGTGAATCGCCATACAATGTTCTCCTGATCCGTGCATAGGATGACAGCGCTTTGTGCAGGTCCTGCTTCCTGTCACCATCTATGAAGGTGCGCAGGAGTTCCAGCTCATCGATGTACGCATCGAGCAGGGGCAGGATATTCTCCTTGTTGTCGAACAAGATATCCCTCCACATGACCGGGTCCGATGCTGCGATGCGGGTGAAATCCCGGAAACCGGCCCCCAGGAGTTGCCGGTGTATGTGCAGATCATCGGCCAGTTTCATGGATGCGTAACTCAGGAGGTGGGGCATATGGCTTATGACGGCCATGAGCCGATCATGGGTGAGAGTATCCATGATGCGGGTGGAGGACCCGCATTCCTCCCACAGGCTTCGGACCCTGCCGATGCAGTCCTGTCTTGTCTTCTCCGAAGGGGTGATGATGGTCACCGCACCGCTGAAGAGGTCGGCCTGACTGTGTGCGTATCCCGGGAGCTCTTTGCCGGCGATGGGGTGCGACCCCACGAAGGAGGGAAAGATATGGTCGATGCTCTCCACGATGTGGGTCTTGGTGGATCCCGTGTCGGTGATCACGGTGTTATCCGTGACGTGTCTGATCACCCGCCATGCCGCATCCACGACGCTGCCGACAGGGACTGCGATGACGACCACGTCGCTGCCAGAGGCAACGGTCATGTCCGTGGAGCCTTCCTCTATGACGCCCTCATCCAGGGCCTGACGTACGGTCCGGCCGCCGGCATCGACACCTGCGATGTGCGCCTTGCCCTTGAGGGCCTTTGCCACGGATGCGCCGATGAGGCCGAGCCCGACGATGGTGACCTTCATAGGATCTCTTCCAGTGCGGAAGCGAACAGGGAGGTCTCCTCAGGGGTGCCGATGCTCACCCGGATGTACTCGTGGAGTCCGAAGCTGTCCATGGAACGGGTGATGATCCCTTTTTTCAGGAGTCCTTCGTAGACCCTGCGGGCGTCCTTTCCTATATGCACCAGCACGAAATTCGTCTGGGAGGGGATATATGGGAGCCCGAGACGGTCGAAGACACGTCCCAGCATATCCAGTCCCTCCCAGGTTATCCGGAGGGTCTCCCGAAGAAAGTCATCGTCGTTCAGCGCCGCTTCTCCAGCCTTCTGGGCCAGGTAATTCACGTTGAAGGGGGGCTTGATGCGCATCATGGAGGCCAGGATCGTCTCCGAGGCGATCCCGAACCCCACGCGCATGCCTGCCAGGCCGTGGGACTTGGACAGGGTGTGCACGGTTATGAGGTTCTCGTACTGCAGGACAAGCCCGGTACCGCTCAAGAAGTCGTCCCGGCGAACGAAGGCACCGTATGCCTCGTCCATGACGATGAGCACGTCGGGCGGTACCAGAGAGATCAGCTCACTCACTTCGTCCCTGTTCAGGCAGGTCCCGGTGGGGTTGTTGGGGTTGGCCACGAAGACGATCCGGGTGTTCCGGCCCAGCGAGCTTCTGACGCCCTCGACACAGATGCGGTGCGCCCGCATCGGTGAGCCCGCCACCTTTGCCCCGCAGGCCCGGGAGGCGATGCCGTAGTAGCTGAAGGTGCACTCAGGTATGACCACCTCGTCTCCCGGTCTTAAAAAAGCCCGGCAGATGAGGTCGAGAATCTCGTCGGACCCGTTTCCCGCGATGATGTTCTCCAGCATGCAGCCGAAAAAGCGTGACGCTGCCCTCCGCAGATCCCTCGAGTCGGGGTCCGGGTAGAGATGAGCCGACCCCATGGATGAGAGCATGGCCGAAAGGGCCTTCGGAGAGGGCCCCAGGGGATTCTCGTTGGATGCAAGCTTGACGGGACTGACGGCCCCGTACTCCCTGGCGATATCATCCTTGGACCTGCCGGGCACATACGCCGGGATGTCGTCGATCCAGGGTGCGGGCTCCACGGGTTTCACGGCAGGATTCTCCCCTCGGGATAGGAACCCAGGATGATGAGGTCACGGGTATGGGCTGTGATCTCCTCGATGGCTTCCTTTATATTGTTGTCCATGAGGTTGCCCTGAAAGTCGATGAAGAAGATGTATTCCCAAGGGCTCTTTCTGGATGGCCTCGATTCGATCTTGGTGAGGTTGATACCCTCGTGGGCGAATACGCCCAGGGCACTGTACAGGGCCCCGGGCCTGTTGTCGAGGGTGACGATGACGGACGACTTGGCATTCCCGGCCACCGGCAGAGAGGTGCGGGATACGACCCAGAACCTGGTGATGTTCTCGCGCAGGTCGTTGATGTTCTCGGTGAGTATGGCCAGCCCGTAGAGTTCGGCAGCCATGGAGGAGGCCACTGCTGCTCCGTCCTCATGGGATCGTGCCGCCATGGCCGCATCCGATGTGCTGGCGGTCTCGATGACCTCGGCGGTCGGCAGGTTCGAGGTGAGCCAGCCCCTGCACTGGGCAATGGCCTGGGGATGACTGAACACCTTCTTGATCCTCTCCCTGGGGATGGCTGCCAGCAGGCAGTTCCGAATGGGCAGCATGAATTCCTGAATGACTGAAAGCCTCGTTGCGGCCATCATATCCAGGGTCTGGTTGATCATGCCTTCCGTGGAATTCTCCACAGGCACCACTCCGAGATCCACGCGGGATGATGCCACGGCCTGGATGACCGATTCGATGTCCTTGAAGGGGATGAGATCGCCGTCCAGCGAGAAGACAGAAAATGCCCCCTGGTGGGAGAAGCTGCCTTCAGGACCGAGGTACGCGACCTTCTGTCGCTGCTGCAGAGATCGGGATGCGCTGAAGATCTCGCGGAAGATGCCCTCCACCATGGGTCTCGTCATGGGCGGCTGCCTCAGGCCATCGAGCCTGCCGATGATCTCCTCCTCGCGGGAGGGGTCGAACACCAGCATATGCTCTGCGCGTTTGAGCCTGCCCATCTCAACGGAGAGTCGGGAACGCTCCAGGAGGAGCTTCAAGATCTCATCGTCGATGGAGTCTATCTCGGTCCTGATATCTATGATCCGTTTTTTCATGCCCATGGTACTCGATCAATTCATTCCGGGGTTCCTGCAGCTCCTGCCTATGAATCCCCATCTGTTCATTTTCAGGAGTGATTTATGTTCCAATGAGCACGAAACACTACCAGAAGAAAAGACCTTTATCAAGGGAGAGAGTTTCATTGGAGACTCTGATACAGCCATATCGCTGGAAAATGACCGATGATCGGGGATTATTTCCGGAATGCAACTGTTCACCCTTTTGAATATGTAGATTTTTGCCGATTGCAATTGATATGAAAGGCAGGCGCAGTGTTGACATATATCACCTCTCTGTGCAATATGCCGGGTTAAGATATAAGAATGATTAGACAGTTTCCGATAGATGACTTTGCCTCACAGAAGGGGAGAAGGCCGAGGCGCTTCCGTCTCCGCTATCTCCTCCTGCCGTTGCTCCTCATAGGGCTGTCCTTCTTCTTCCTCCCGGACGGAAAGGGAGGATCGGAGGTGATCCCCGAGAAGGGAGCACCTTTGATGAGAAACGATCTCGTAAGGATAGATCAGGGATCCATCAGGAGATTCAACCTTACCATAGACTGGGACCTCCAGCAGTTCATCGCCGGCAATGCAGGGAAATATAAGCTTCACTACGGGACCATCGTAGTCATGGATGCCCATAACGGCAATATCCTTGCCATGTACGGGCAGGGACCTCAGGGCGAGGACAGCACCCTGTGCCTGGACGCCAACCACGCGGCGAGTGTGTTCAAGATGGTGACCGCCGTGGCCGCCATGGACCATGGGGGATATACGGACACCAGCACGTTCTCGTACACGGGCAGTGCCCACACGCTGTACAAGAACCAGCTCGTCAATCGGAGAGACCGGTGGACCGCCGACATCACCCTTGCCGATGCCTTCGCGCATTCCAACAATGTCGTCTTCGCCAAGATCGGCACCACATATCTTGGTGAAACACCCATCCTGCTGACAGCCATGAAGATGGGTTTCTGGAAGTCACCTCTCAAAGAGATCGAATGCACCCCGAGCACGATCTTCTTCCCGGTGGATGAATACAATCTTGCAGAGCTCGCCAGCGGGTTCAACCGGCAGACCAAGATCACGCCCGTCCATGCGGCTCAGATGGCGAGCGCTGCCGTAAACGACGGGGCCATGGTCACACCTCGCATCGTCCGGGGCGGTGATGTGGAGATGATCCGTGTCATGGGCGAGGACACGGCCCGCTGCCTGGCTTCCATGATGGAACGGACAACCAGATGCGGAACACTATCAGGCGAATTCAGGAACATTTCCTCGGACAGGGTCCTGAGGAATCTCACTATAGGAGCCAAGAGCGGCAGCATCGACGGAGACGAGCCCAGGGGAAGGCGCAACTGGTTCGTCGGCTTTGCACGTAATGACGCCTCTGGCGAGGCCATCGCCATCGGATGCCTGCTTGTCCTGGACGACCGCTTCTGGATCCAGGCCGACACACTGACCCGCCTCATCATACGGCACTACTTCGCCAGGCCTGCGGACGTGGCCCAGAGAGGCTGAATATTTTCCCCCCTGATGGCTGATGGAAAAACCGTCAGTCAGTAGTTTCCCTTCCATGAGAGTATATCCGACGAAGTGCAAAATCGACAGCTGTGCCCTTGACACCCAGAATACGGCTGTGTTAGCAAGAGAGGCGGTTTCGGGACGTAGCGCAGTCTGGTAGCGCACCTGAATGGGGTTCAGGGGGTCGGAGGTTCAAATCCT